>Ga0209048_10000276_pt1 | contig 56438 bp, 58 predicted proteins | sample FrelakmetCRP12CR_FD_187146 | JGI IMG/M metagenome (GOLD analysis project Ga0209048, IMG submission 187146) | Freshwater lake sediment microbial communities from the University of Notre Dame, USA, for methane emissions studies - CRP12 CR (SPAdes)... | ecosystem: Environmental > Aquatic >...
CGGGGCGGCGACGGACGTCCCCCCGACCGTCGTTGCCCCGGGCCGCGGCGAACCGGTTTCGTCTCGAACCGATTTCGTCTCGAATCGATTCTTTCTCGAACCGATGTCACCGCAAGTTCGGATTCCCTACTCGCGAACCCAGCGGGGAAGGGCGACGTCGTCAACGGTCGGGAAGACCGCCCGAACCGGCTCGCCGATCTCGATCGTCGCGGGATCGATCTCGTTGATCGGGCCGTCTGATCGTTCGAGCAGATTGCCGACGAGGCGGATCAGCGGATCGTCGGCGAGCTCGACCACGACGACGTTGTACGGCGCCAGCTCGGCGAACGCCGGCAACAGCGGTGGGTGGGCCACGATGAACGACCAGATCCGGCCGCGACCGGAGGTCGCGTCCCACGTCGACTCCAACGAGCGGCACGCCGGGCACATCGGGCGCGGCGGCATGCGCCGCGTGCCGCACGCCGCGCAGGTCTGGACGAGGAGCTCGCCGCGCGCGGTGCCGTCCCAGAATGGCCGCGCCTCCTCGTCGTCGAGGTCGGGGAGTAGAAACGCGGACTCCATCACTGCTCCTTCGTGAGCAGCAGCGCGCTTGTGGGGACGCCCTCGCCGCTGGTGACGAGCGAGACGTCCGCGCCGTCGACCTGAGCGGTGGACGTGCCGCGGATCTGGCGGACGCCTTCGAGCACGAGGTTGAAGCCGTGCACGTACGCCTCCGACATCCCGCCGCCCGAGGTGTTCACGGGCAGGCGACCGTTCGGCCATTCGATGTTCCCGTTCTCCGTGAACGGACCTCCTTCGCCGCGGGCGCAGAAGCCGTACCCCTCGAGCGAGAGTGGGATGAGCGGGCTGAAGGCGTCGTAGATCTGGGCCACCTTCACGTCGGACGGCCCGACGTCCGCAGTGCGCCACAACACGTCGGCGCAGGCCCACGCGGGCCCCTTCAGCGGATCGTCGCGGAAGAAGTTCGTCATCGTCTGGTGCTGCGTGTTGAGGCCCTGGCCGAACGCGTGGATGTATGCCGGTGGCCGGCGAAGATCGCGGGCGCGTTCCGCCGAGGTGATCACGACCGCGAGCGCGCCGTCCGTCTCGAGACAGTTGTCGTACAAGCAGAGCGGTTCCGAGATCCAGCGGGCGTTCATGTAGTCGTCGCGGGTCATCGGCTTCTCGTACATCGTGGCGTTCGGGTTCCGGTTCGCGTGCTTGCGGAACGCGAGGGCCACGTTGGCGAGGTGCTCGCGGGTGGTGCCGTACTCGTGCATGTGGCGACGGGCGAGCATCGCGATCTCGTCGACGGGACGTAGGAGTCCGAACGGCCGGCTCCACTGCCAGTGGCCGGTGACGCGCGTGGGTACCTGGGCCCACGGCCTGCTCGCCTTGGCCGCCCGCTTGCGGGCGCGCCAGGCGACGGCGACGTTGCACTGACCGGTGGCCACGGCCATCGCCGCGTGCCCGACCGTGCCGCACCCCGCACCCCCGCCGAAGCCGACCTGGGAGAAGAAGGTGATGTCGCCGAGGCCGACGCTGCGCGCCACATCGACCTCGCGCGTGTCCTCCATCGAGTACAGGGCGAGACCGTCGACGTCCGACGGTTGCAGGCCGGCGTCGTCGATGGCTGCCGCGATCGCCTGGCACGCGAGCGAGAGCTCCGAACCGGGGAGGCCCTTGCCGAACGCGGTCTGGCCGATCCCGGCGACCGCGGTGGCCCCCTTGATGGTCACGCGGCTCAGTATCCCTTGAACTGCGTCGGCCGCCGTTCGACGAAGCTGGCGACACCCTCGGTCGAGTCCTCCGTGTGCGTGACGAGTTCGACGAGGAGGGCCTCCTCCTCGAACAGGGTCGCCCGATCGACGTCCAGCGAGCGATTGAGCAATCGCTTCGAGAATCCGATCGTGCGCGTCGGGCCGTTGGCCAGGCGTTGCGCCCACTCGGTCGCGGTGGCCACGAGCTCGGCCGCCGGGACGACCGTGTTCACGAGTCCGATGCGCTCGGCGTCGGCGGCGTGGAGATCGTCGCCGAAGAACACGAGCTCCTTGGCCTTCTGGAGCCCGACGAGGCGGGGGAGGAGGTACGTCCCTCCGCCGTCGGGGATGAGGCCGCGGCGCACGAACACCTGGATGAGACGGGCGTTGTCGGCCGCCACGATGAGGTCGCAGGACAGTGCCATCTGGGCCCCGCCGCCGGCCGCGGTGCCGTTCAACGCGCAGAGTACGGGCTTCTCGCAGTCCTGGATCGCGGTCACCAGCCGCTGGATGCCGGTCCGGATCATCCGTGCGCCCTCGCCGGTGATGCGCTCGGGGGTGCCCTCGGGCTGGGCCGAGAGCGCGGACCGTCCGGCCCGGAGGTCGGCGCCGGTGCAGAAGTGCTTCCCGCCGACCGCGGTCAGGACCACCGCCCGGACGACGCGCGAGTCGTTGATCTCGTCGAACCGTTCGATCATCCGATTGCGGACGTCGGGCGTGATGGCGTTGCCGGCGTCGGGCCGGTTGAGGGTGATCCAGGCGACCGCGCCGTCGACCCGGAACAGCAGCTCCTCGTCGACGCTGATCTCGGCGGCGTTGACGTCGTCGGGGCTCATCGGCTCGGGGCTCATCGGCTCGGGCTCGTCGTGTTCGGGCTCATGCAGTCACTCCAAAATGTCGAAAAACCACCGATACATCCCTTTCCCAACATGACACGGGAGTCAGCGTACTTCGCCGGGCCGTCGGGTGTCCCGGTCGATGTTGCTCGTGTTGCTCAAGTTGGGACGGTGGCGGCCGATGGTTCCCTTGAAGAAGAACGAACGTATGGATGCGTTCGTACTGACCAGGAGGGTCAATTCCCGTGAACTCACGTATCGGTCGCAGGCTTGCGCTGACCTTGGTCATCGCCGCCTCGGCTTCCTACCTCAGTGCTGCGCCTGCCTCAGCCGCCGCGCTCACCAACGTCCAATGGTCGATGTCGAACAACGCGAACAACGCGACGGGCGTGCACTACACGTACCAGCTCACGACCGCGACTACCGGCACGATCGACACGATCACCTTCACCGTGCCCGCGGGCACGGCCGGGACGCCGACGATCGTCGCGAACTACGGCATCGGTGCGGGCTCGGTCGGACTGGCCGCCAACACGCTGACCTACACGGTCTCGTCGCCGGTGTCGGTCTCGTCCGGCACGCCGATCCTGATCGAGTTCGGTGGGATCGACAACAGCTCGACGCTGGGTTCGTCCACCTCGACCGTCACGACGCAGGACAACAACCCGGCGACGATCGACTCGGGCACCTCGAACGCCAACACGATCACGGATGCCAACACCGTGGTCACGGTCGTGGTCGCCAAGTCGCTGACGTTCACGAACGACACCTCTTCCTTCATCCTGCTCATGGACCCGGCGCTTTCGGCGCTGGCGGACGAGACCAAGGATGTGACGCTGACGGTTCGTACGAACGCCTCACAGGGCTACACGCTCCAGGCGAACGACACCGCAGCGGGCTTGAACGTGGGCTCCGACACCATCGCACGGTTCTCGAACAACGGCCAGACGGGCCACGCGGCCTGGGGCGGTTCGGTGAACAAGTTCGGCTACCGGCTGACCCCGACGATCACGGGCACTGCCGCGTTGCCGGGAACGATGGCCGGAGGGGACTACGCCGGGTACTCCAACACGCCCGAGACGCTGGTGTCCCGGACCGACCCGACCGGCAACACGCCCGACCAGGTCGTGATCACCAACCGGGTGAAGATCGACTATGCGCAGGATGCCGGCACCTACGGCGACACGGTGACGTACACGGTGACGCCGAGCTACTGACATGTCGTAACACCCAAGGGAATTGATGAAGGGCTGGGAGCGCCTTCTTCGACGGATTGCGGGAGTGAGCACGCTGGCCCTGGTCGCCATCGTGCTCACTCCTTCTTCTGCGTCTGCGTCCGGAACGCTGACCAACGTGACGCTCTCGCTCTCGAACAACTCGAAGAGCGCGGCGAGTGTGAGCTACACCCAGGCCTTCACGGTCGCGACGACCGGCACCGTGAAGTACATCTCGTTCTCGGTACCCGCGGGGACGAGCGGCACACCGGCGATCGCCGCGAACTACGGCGTCGGTGCGGGCTCGGTGGCGCTCGCATCGGACACCATCACCTACTCGGTGACGACGCCGGCCTCGATCTCGGCCGGCACGCCGGTGCTCATCGAGATCTCGGGCCTCACGAACACGTCGACGCCGGGTGATCACGCGAGCACGGTCACGACGCAGGACGCCACGCCCACCACCATCGACACCGCGTCGAATCCGACGGTCACGATCGGCGACTCCAACACCGGCGTGTCGGTCGTGATCGCGAAGTCGTTGTTGTTCACGAACGACACGTCGTCCTTCCTCTTGCTCATGGACCCGTCGATCGCACAGCTCTCCGACCTCACCAAGATCGTCCACCTGACGGTCACGACGAACGCGTCGAACGGGTACACGCTGTCGGCGGCCGACGCCAACAGCGGGCTCGCGGTCGGCGGATCGCAGGTCCCGCGCTTCAGCGGCAACGGCCAGGCGGGGGCGGCGAGCTGGGGTGGGTCGGTCGACAAGTTCGGCTATTCGCTGGCCATCACGGGCGCGACGGTGCCGGGTGGGATGAGCGGCGGGCAGTTCGCCGGCTACACGGCCGGGGGCGAGACGATCGCGTCGCGGGCCGATCCGACGGGCAACACCGCGGACACGGTGGCGATCACCAATCGGGTGAAGATCGACTTCGCCCAGAGCGCCGGCACCTACTCCGACACCATCACGTACACCGTGACCCCGAACTACTGAGCGCGCGCCGGATGCGAAATCGCCAGAATTGTCCGGATGCACGAGGTGTCCATTCAGCCGGTGGTCGCGCCTGCCGATGGGTGCAGGGAACGGATCGTCGCCCTGGGAGGCCCCAACTGCACCGTCGCCTGCTCGCCTGGATCGTCGGGCTCGGCCTGAGCGGATTGCTGATCGCCGCGACCGCGGCGACGGCGAACGCCGATCAGGCGCCGACCGCAGCCGGCCCGCGCAGCCTGGCCGTCTCGGTGCCCCCGGACCCGGTGAGCTTCGACTCGCACGACGAGGCGACGCTGCGCCTGCGCGTCTCGGACCCGGGCGGCGCCGACGTGCCGGTGACCTTCCAGCAGCGCGGGCTGGTGCTCGGCGACAACGGCATCGTCAACACGACCATCGACGTCGATCCGCGCTGGGCCGATCACGTGAAGCTGCCGCAAGGCGAGTTCGTCATCCCCGCGCAGGGCTACAAGGAGTTCGACATCGGCATCACCAAGCCGCCGAACCTCGCCCCCGACGTGTATCTCGTGGGATTCGTCGTCACGCCCCGACCGGCGGCGTCGGGTTCCGTGCAGGCCATCAACCAGATCGGATCGTTCTTCACCGTCGACATCCCGGGGCCCCGCGACTGGCGCCTCAAGGCCACCGTCGACCTGCCGTCGTTCAAGCTCGGCGGCAGCGTCGCGGGGTTCGTCACGGTGCACAACATCGGCCGGTCGTCGCTGCGCTTCTGGGGCGACGTGACGGAACGGTTCTTCCCGTTCGGTCAGCCGAAGCAGCAGCGCATCGAGAAGCTCTTCCTCCCCGCGGGGCACTCGCGCGGCGTGCACGTCAGCGCATCACCCCAGTGGGGGATCGGCATCGTGACGGTTCCGGTGCGGATCTCGTATCCGTCGGGGACGAACGGCGCGACGTCGGTCGAGGTGCTGGTGGAGAAGAAGGTGTTCGTCGTCCACCCCCTCTGGGCGGTGGCCGCGGCGTTGCTGTTCCTCCTCTTCGTGTGGAGAATGATCCGCCGGTACCGTCGACGCCGCCCCGTGAAGGAACCGAAGCCCGCCAAGGCTCCGAAGTCGGCCAAGACGCCGAAGCCGAAGAAGGCGCCGAAGGTGGACCACCCCGACCGGCCGCGGGGCCCCCAACCGGCCGAGGCGCCGGAAGCCCCGACCATCGGCACGAAGACGCCCGAACCGGCAGCTCCGCAGCCGGCGTCTCCGCCACCGGTCATCGGCGCGGACGGCTCCCCGAACCTGCTGCCGACGAAGAAGCGCTGAGGCGCCCCCGCCCGCCGGGGTCAGCGGGCGACGACGAGCGCGTCGAGCGCGACGGCACCTCTCGGCTTCACGACCAACGGGTTGATGTCGAGCTCGGCGACGTCGCCGGCGAGGTCGAGCGCGAGGCGCTGCACCTTCATGATCACGTCCACGAGCGCGTCGAGGTCGGCCGGCTTCTGACCCCGTGCCCCCTGCAGGAGCGCGAAGCCCTTGAGCTCCCGCAACATGCGCTCGGCTTCGTCCCGTCCGAACGGCGGGACCCGGAACGTGACGTCCTGCAGCACCTCCACGAACACGCCGCCGAGTCCGACCATCACCACCGGCCCGAAGAGGTCGTCCTGCGACACGCCCACGACGGTCTCGACGCCGCCGGTCACCATCTCGCACACGAGCACGCCGTCGATGCGAGCCTGTTTGCCGCCGGCGCGGCGGGCTTTCGCGAGCAGTTCTTCGTAGGCGGCGCGAACGTCTTTCGCCGATCCGACGCCGACCTTCACCAACCCGAGGTCGCTCTTGTGCAACAGGTCCGGTGACGAGACCTTCATCACGACCGGGTACCCGAGACTCGCCGCGGCCTTCACGGCCTGTGCGGCCGACGAGCACAGCACGTCGCGGCTCGGTTTGATGCCGTACGCCTGCACGAGCTGCTTCGACGCGTGTTCCGACAGCGCGCCGCCGGGACCGGCCGCCTGCAGCAGTGCTCGCGCCTTCTTGGCCGCCGGGAGCGGCGCCGCCGGCGCGTCGGCGAACGGCGAGCGGTACCGCTTCGCGAAATCCCAGTAGTCGAGGTACGCGCGCACGGCCTGCACGCAGTTGTGGAACGTGCGGAACACGGGGAGGTTGCTCGCGAGGAGGACGTCCCGATACGCGGGTTCGGTACCCACCGGCGAGCCCCAGATCACGAAGATCGGCTTGTCGGTGGTCTGCGCGGCCGCGACGAGATCGCGTGCCAACGGCATCGACATCGTCTCGAGCGCACCCGTGATCGGGCAGATGAGCATGTCGACGTTGGGGTCGGCGAGGATGAGGTCGATGATCTCGCGTCCCGCCGGCATCATCACCGGAGGTCCACCGGAGTCGATGGGATTCGACACGCGCAGGTACTTCGGGATCCGCCCGTCGTGCAGCGCCTGTTGTGTCTTCTTCGTGAGCGTCGGGATGCGCAGCCCGGCCGCCGCGGCCATGTCGGCCATGTGCGCGCCGGTACCGCCGGAGATCGCGTAGATCGCGACGCCGTCGCCCTTCGGCGGCTTCGTACGGGCGAACGCGGCCGCGGTGTCGAGCAGTTCGTCGAGGCCGTCGACGCGCGTGATGCCGAACTGGCGGAACACCGCGGAGGTCACGGCGTCGCTGCCGGTGAGGTGGCCGGTATGCGCCTTGGCCATCGAGCGGCCTTCGTCGGTGCGGCCGACCTTCACGACGACGATCGGCTTCTTGCGCGCTGCGGCGTGATCCGCCGCGAGCATCAGGGAACGGCCGTTCTTGAAGCCCTCGATGTACGCGGCGACGACGCCCACCTCCGGCTGATCGACGAAGTGCCGTGCGAAGTCGGCGAACTCGAGGTCCACTTCGTTGCCCGTCGGGGCCCAGTGCGTGAGGCGGATGCCGATCTCCTGGCCCTGGAACACGGGGCGCCCCTGATGACCGGACTGCGTGATGAGCGCGATCGACGGTCCTGCGAGATCCTCGCGGAAGTCCTCGAACGCGTTCAGGTTGGTGTTGGGCCCGAGGAGCCGGACGTCGGCGTCGTGCACGAGCTTGCTCAGCCGCGCTTCGAGCTTCTCCCCTTCGGCGCCCGTCTCGGAGAACCCGGCCGCGAAGATCACCGCGAACGCAGGGCGTGGGTCGCGCGCCAGTACTTCCTCGAACGTGTCGACCGCCGAGCCGGTGAGGATGATGGCGAGGTCGATCTCGCCGGGGACGTCGTGGATCGAGGGGTAGCACCGCTCGCCGGCGACGGTTTCGTACTTCGGGTGCACCGGGATGAAGGTGGCGCCGTGCAGGTCGGCCCAGCGCTTGAACTTGCGGGTCATCGCGGTGTTCGGCTTGCGCGACGCTTCCGACGCACCGACCACCGCGACCGTGCGCGGGTGCAGGAACCGGTCGAGGTCGACGTTGCGGAGTTGCAGCGGCCGGCCGCTGACGTCGAGCGTCGGCTCGGGTCCCGACTCCTTGTCCTCGGCCTGCTTGGTCTTCGCGGCCTGCTTGGTCTTCGCGGCCGGCTTGGTCTGCGGGGCCTGCTTCGACAGCGGTTTCGACGGCATGGGCGCTCCGGGGCTCGACGGGGAGCAAAGTATGACGCCCGGGTCAGCTTCGGTGCGAGTCTCGACAGCCCCGCGTTATCGTGCGGGACGCGCTGATGAAGGAGCGGGCACTGAACAGCATCGTCGTCGTCGGCTCGTCGCTTGCCGGTCTCCGGGCCGTGGAGACGTTGCGTCGTGAGGGGTTCACCGGTCGCATCCGTGTCGTCGGGGACGAACCGCACCTACCGTACGATCGGCCTCCGCTGACCAAGGAGCTGCTCGCCGGGGAGTGGGAACCCGAGCGGATCGTCCTGCGGGCGCAGGGTTACGACGATCTCGACGTCGAGTGGCTGCTCGAACGGCGGGCCGTCGCGCTCGACGTCGGCCGCCGGACCGTCGAGCTGCACGACGGCGAGCGCCTCGACTACGAAGGATTGGTGCTGGCCACCGGCGCGTCGCCGCGCGCGCTGCCCGATGCGCCGCCGCTCGCGGGGATGTTCACGCTGCGGACGCTCGACGACGCCCTCGCGCTGCGCGAACTCCTCACGGCCGATCCGAAGGTCGTCGTCATCGGCGCCGGGTTCATCGGCGCGGAGGTCGCGGCAACGTGTCGACGACGAGGGCTGGACGTCACGGTGCTCGAGATGCTGGCGCAGCCGATGGTGCGCGGGGTCGGGCCGGTCATCGGCTCGACACTCGCCGGGCTGCACCGCGATCACGGAGTGGACCTGCGGTGCGGGATTCGCATCGCGGCGATCGAAGGCGACGGACGCGTCGAGCGTGTGCGCCTCACCGACGGCACCGTGATCGACGCCGACGTGCTGCTCGTGGCGATCGGGGTTGCGCCCAATTCGGCGTGGCTCGATGGCTCGGGGCTCACGATCGACGACGGCGTGGTGTGCGACGAGACCCTGCTCGCCGCGCCCGGCGTCGTGGCGGCCGGTGACGTTGCGCGCTGGCCGAATCCGTTGTTCGACGGCGAGCTCATGCGGCTCGAGCACTGGACGAATGCCACCGAACAGGGTGTCGCGGCCGCGCAACGGCTGCTCGCGGCCGACAACGAGGCGCAGCCCTTCGCACCCGTGCCGTTCGTCTGGTCCGATCAGTACGGCATCAAGATCCAGTGCGCCGGCCGGTTCCGGGGTGACGACGAGATGGCCGTCGTGGATGGATCGCTCGACGACCGCAGGTTCGTGGCGGTCTTCGGGCGCGCCGGTCGGCTCACCGGCGTGATCGCGTTCGGCCGGCCGCGGTTGTTGATGCAGTACCGCATGATGATCGCCGGCCGCGCGACGTTCGACGACGCCCTCGCCCACGCGGCCGGCTGAGCGTCGCGTGATGGCGTCGGAACGGAAACGACTCGTCACACCACGGTTCGTGCTCGTGACCGGCGCGTCCCTCGCGTACTTCGTCTCCCTCGGTGTGGTGTTGCCGGTGCTCCCGCGCTACGTGAAAGACGAGCTGGGTGGCGGCAACGCCGCGGTCGGCTTGGCCGTTGGCGCGTTCGCGCTCGGTGCGGTCCTGCTGCGGCCGTGGGCGGGCCGGATCGGCGACGCGGTCGGACGGCAGGCGCTGATGGTGGGCGGCGCGCTCGTGGTGGCGGTCTCGATCGCCGCGTACAGCGTGTCGGAGAGTCTCGGAACGCTCGTGATCACACGGTTCTTCACCGGCGTCGGCGAGGCCGCGTTCTTCGTGGGCGCGGCGACGTCGATCGCGGATCTCGCGCCCGCGGAACGACGGGGCGAGGCCGTGAGCTACTTCTCCGTCGCCGTGTACGGCGGCCTCGCGTTCGGGCCTGTGCTCGGAGAGGTGCTGCTCGACCACTCGCACTTCACCCGCGTGTGGCTCGCGTCGGCCGCGCTCGCGCTCACGGCCGCCGCGATGGCGTGCACGATCAGAGATCTGCCGCGACCGCGTGCGGAGCAGAGCGACCGGCGGTTGATGCATCGGGCCGCGCTCGGGCCCGGCATCGTGTTGTGCCTCGGCCTCGTCGGACTCGCCGGCTTCACTGCGTTCCTCCCCCTCTACGTGCGCGAGATCGGCCTGTCGCAGTCGCGCCTCGTCTTCCTGCTCTACGGCGGGTTGATCCTCGGTGTGCGGGTCGTCGGGGCCCGGCTCCCCGACGTGCTCGGCCCCGCCCGAGCGGGGACCGCGGCGCTGGCGGCCGGCGGGGCCGGTCTCGTCACGATGGCGGCCATCCCGAATCTGACCGGGCTGCTCGTCGGCACGGTGATCTTCGCGAGCGGCATCTCGTTGTTGTTCCCCGCGTTGCTGACGCTCGCGCTGACCGGCGCGCGCGAGCACGAGCGGGCGTCGGTGGTCGGCTCGTTCAGCACGTTCTTCGATCTCTCCCAGGGCACGGGCGCGCTCATCCTGGGGGGTGTGGCGCAGTTCGCCGGCTACCGCGGCGCGTTCGCGGCGGGTGGCGTGCTCTCGCTGGTCGGGCTGGGCGTGCTCCGGACCCGGGTCGACACACAACGGGCGCCGGTCGCCGTGATGCCCGCCGAGGCCTGAACGAGCACCGAGGCCCGAGCGGGCGCGGATCACGCCGGGGCCGGGGCGAAGCCCGGGCGGCACCGGTGGCGCCGGTAGTTTCTGGCCGTGCCGTCACTGCTCGTCACCAACGACTTCCCGCCCAAGGTGGGCGGGATCCAGTCGTATCTCTACGAGCTGTGGCGGCGGCTCCCGCCGAGCGAGACCACCGTCCTCACCACGCCGTACCGCGGGGCGCGGGAGTGGGATGCCGCGCAGGCGTTCCGCGTCGAGCGGGCGCGCGAGCGTGTGCTGCTGCCGTCGAAACGCCTCGCGCGCGACGTCGACGCGCTCGCTCGTGAGGTGCGGGCCGACGTCATCCTGCTCGACCCGATGCTGCCGCTCGGAGTGATCGGCGCGTGGCTGACGGCTGCACCGCACGTCGTGATCGTTCACGGCGCCGAGATCACGGTGCCCGGCCGCGTCCCGGTGTCGCGCATGCTCGCCGAGCACGTGCTCGAACACGCGTCGGGGATCGTCGCCGCGGGGTCCTACCCGGCACGGGAAGCGGCCCGCGCCGCGAAGCGATCGCTGCCGACATTGATCGTGCCGCCCGGTGTCGACGTGGAACGGTTCCGCGTGCTCGACGCGGCACAACGGATCGACGCGCGAGCCCGCTTCGGTCTCGAGCCCGACAACCGAGTCGTGCTCGGCGTCAGCCGGCTGGTGCCGCGCAAGGGGTTCGACACACTCATCGAAGCCGTGGCCGGCCTCGACGACGACGTCCAGCTCGTGATCGCGGGCGCCGGTCGCGACGCGCGGCGGCTGCGGGCACTGGCCGAACACCGCGGGATCGGTCGACGGGTCCGGATGCCCGGGCGCGTCCCCGACGACGCGTTGCCGGAGTTGTACGCGAGTGCGGATGTGTTCGCCATGGTTTGCCGCGATCGTTGGGGCGGTCTCGAGGCCGAGGGGTTCGGGATCGTGTTCCTCGAGGCCGCGGCGTGCGGCGTGCCCGCGGTCGCCGGTCGCAGCGGCGGCTCGCACGAGGCGGTCGCCGACGGCGCGACCGGATTCGTGGTCGACCCGAAGTCGGTTCCCGCCGTCCGGATCGCGCTCGGGCGGATCTTGCGCGATCCCGCGTTGCGGGCGCGCCTCGGTGAGGCCGCGCGTCGGCGGGCCGTCGAGGACTTCTCGTACGACCACCTCGTGCAGCAGCTCCTTCCCGTCACGCGCGGTGACCTGAGTAGCCTGCAACCGTGATGGATCCGCGGGGCCCGAACGGGCAAGGCCCGAACGGTGTGGGCCCGAACCTCGCGGGCCCGAACCTCGCCGGGCGGGAGCCCGGGCGCACCATCATCTGGGCGTCCTGGTTGGCGAACGGACTGTTCGCGGCGACCGCGATCCCGGTCGCGCTCGGTGCCGACGCCCTCGACGGAGTCGCGGCCAGCGTGGCCCTGGGCCTGTTCGTCGTGTCGCTCGGCGTCTGGTGCTACGCGTTCGGTCTCGGGATCGTGCGCAGCGGTCGCGGCGACAACGTGGCCGTTGCCAATCTGTTCTTCCTCCAGGGTTCGGCGCCCAGGACCGTGCAGCGCCATCTCCTGGGGTCACTCGCCGTGAGCATCGTGATCGCCGGCGCGACCGCGTCGGCCGAGGCGTTCGGTGTGCTGGTCCCGATGCTGCCCCTGGGGCTGGCCGGGCTGTGGGGTGCCCGGCACGGTACGTTTCCTCCGCGAGCCCCCACGGGATCGACGAGCGAAAGGAGGAGCGGTGGCCGAACAGGCTCATGAGCGGATCCACATCGACGCGCCTCCCGATCGGTGCTACGAAGTCGTGATCGACTTCGAGCGGTACCCGAACTGGGCGCGCGACGTGAAGCAAGCGACGATCGTGGAACGCGACGACCAGGGCCGTGGCGCTCACGTCGCGTACCGCGCCGCGGGGTTGGGAAAGAGCTTCCGATACACCCTCGCCTACGACTACACGAACGCGCCGGCGTCGATTTCATGGAGCCTCGCGGAAGGCGAAGGCCTCAGCTCCCTTGACGGTACGTATCGCTTCGAGCCCGATGGAGACGGCACGCGGGTCATCTACGACCTGGAGATCGAGCTGGCGGTGCCGCTCCCCGGATTCATGAAGCGCCGCGCCGCGGGCTTGATCATGGGGACGGCCCTGCGGGAGCTGAAGAAGGAGATCGAATCGCGATAGCCCGCCGTCGCGAACCCAACCCGGCTCGACCCCGGCGGGGGCGGACCCGCTAGCCTCCGTCCCGTATGCGCATCCTGCTCTTCACGGGCAAGGGCGGCGTCGGCAAGACGACCGTGGCCGCGGCCACGGCCCTTCGGGCTGCGGAAGCGGGGCTGCGAACGGTCGTCTGTTCCACCGATCCGGCTCACTCGCTCGCCGACGCTTTCGACGTTGCCCTGGGCGACCGGGCATCGTGCATCGCGACGTTCGCCGAGACGGGCGGCACCTTGTGGGGCCAGCAGCTCGACGCCCGCGTCCGCATGGAAGAGGCGTGGGGAACCGTCCGCGATTACATGGTCTCGTTGCTCGACTGGGCCGGTGCCGACGCCGTCGAAGCCGAGGAGCTCGCGGTGATCCCGGGCCTCGAGGAGGTCTTCGCCCTCGCCGACATCAAGAGCTACGTCGATTCGGGGGAGTACGACCTCGTGGTCGTCGACTGCGCGCCGACGGCCGAGACGCTGCGGCTCCTGTCACTCCCCGATGTGCTCGGTTGGTACATGGACCGGATGTTCCCCGCGCAACGGTCGATCACGCGCGCCGTTCGGCCATTTCTCGCGCGCATGATCAGCATGCCGATCGCCGGCGACGGCGTCTTCGACGCGATCCGGCGCTTCTACGACCGGCTGGACGGCGTGCGCGACGTGCTCACCGACGGTTCGATCACGACCGCTCGTCTGGTCGTGAACGCGGAGCGGATGGTGGTGGCCGAAGCGCGCCGTACGTTCACGTATCTCTCGCTGTTCGGATACCACGTCGACGCGGTCGTCGCGAACCGGCTGTTGCCCGAGACCGTGGTCGATCCGTGGTTCGAGCAGTGGAAGGGCATCCAGGCCGAGCACCTCGAGACGATCGAGGAGGCGTTCGCCCCGGTACCGATCCTCACCGCCGAGCTCGCGGCGCACGAGCTCGTCGGGCTCGATCGCCTGTCGAACTTCGCGTCGAAGCTGTACGACGGCCGTCAGGTGTGCGACCGCTTCGTGCGTACCGACCCGTTCCGCGTGGACGCGGTCGGCGATGCCCTCGTCCTGTCGATGCATCTCCCCTTCACCGACAAGCGTGACGTGGAGCTGGGCTGCTCGAACGGGGAGCTGTTGCTGGCGTTGGGGTCGTACCGCCGCGCGCTGGTGCTCCCCGACAGTCTTCGCCGCCGGGAGGTCGGTTCCGCGAGAATGTCGGGGGATCGACTCGTGGTGGAGTTCGTAGAAGCGTGATGCGCGACCCGGGAACACCTCGGCGGAACCCGCTCTTCGGAGAGCGGCCCGCGGACGAACAGCCGGGGGAGGACTCGCACCCTGTCGCGCCCGATGAACCCGAGACGATCGATGCTGCGGCCGCGGCGGCCGATGAGGGTGTCCCCCCGCGGGATGCACCCGGCGCCGACGAGGGCGCACCGCCGCGCGATGTGCCGCCGGCGCACGATCACTCGAGGCTCGGCAGTGGCGGTGCCTGTCCGCTGTGCTCACTCGGTCTGTTCGCGTCGACGATGCGGGACGCTTCCCCCGAGGCGATGGATCACCTCCTCGGGGCGGCCCACGAGTTCCTGCTCGCGGCCAAGGTCGTGCTCGACGCCGCCGATCGTGCCGTCGAGCTGCAACGGGCGCAATTGCTCGCGAACCGCGACGCGGCCCGGGAACAGCGGGCGCGCCGTTCGGAAGCGGCTCAACACGCGGGACCCGTGCCGCCCGCGAAGCCGTCGGACGAGCCGTCGCCACCGGAGAGCTCGGGTCGCGTCCGGCGCATACATCTCGCCTGAGGATGGCGACGTTCGGCATCGACCTGGGCGGAACGAACGTGCGCTGTGCTCTCGTCGCCGACGACGGCACGATCGTCGACGACCGTCGGCTTCCCACTCCGAAGACGGGGTTCACCGACGTCGTGCAAACGTGCGCGCGTCTCGTCGCGACGATCGGCGAGGGTCTGGGTGATCGCGGTGACCGCGCCATCGGCGTGGGCGCGGCGGGACTCGTCGACCGCGAGGGCGTGGTGCACTACGCGCCGAACATCGATGGCGTCCTCCACGCACCGATGCGCACCGCGCTCGGAGAACAGACGGGCCTCCCGGTGGTCGTCGACAACGACGCGACGGTCGCGGCGGTGGGCGAGTTGGAGTACGGCGCGGCGCGCGGTGTGAGCGATGCCCTCGTCGTGACGCTCGGTACGGGCATCGGTGGTGGGATCATCGCCGACGGGAAGGTCCGGCGCGGCGCGCACGGGTTCGCGGCTGAGATCGGCCACTTCCAGATCGACCCCGACGGGCCGCGTTGCGCGTGCGGCGAGCTCGGCCACTGGGAAGCCCTCGCGTCCGGCACGGCCCTGGGCCGGATGGGGCAGGCGCGGGCCGCGGCGGGACGAGCCGGCGAGCTCGTCGCTCGCGTCGGTGGTGACGGCGACGCGATCACGGGCGTGCTCGTCGGCGAAGCCGCGCTCGACGGTGACACCGACGCACTCGAACTCGTCGCCGGGTACGCGGACCTTGTTGCCATCGGGCTCGCCGGGCTCGCCAACGTGCTCGACCCCGACCGCATCGTGATCTCCGGCGGCCTGGTGTCGCTCGGCGACGTGCTCCTCGGCCCGATGCGTACGGCCTTCTCGCGACGGCTCGAAGGGTCCGACTACCGACCGGCGGTGTCGATCATCGCGGCCGAGCTGGGCGAGCAGGCCGGCGTCATCGGCGCCGCGGTGCTGGCCCGCGAGCTCGTGCCGTGACGAGCGTCAAGGTGGGGCTCACGCTGCCGTCGTTCGTCGACGATGCCGAGGTTCCGATCGCCGTCGCCCGCGCGGCGGAGCGGGCCGGTCTCGACGGCGTGTTCGTGTTCGACCACCTGTTCCGTCGCTCGGCCGACGGAACGCAACGTCCCGCGCTCGAAGGCCTGAGTCTGCTCGGCGCGGTCGCGGCCGAGACGCAACGCATCGCGGTCGGCACGCTCGTGGCGCGCGCGTCGCTGCGTCCCGCGGCCACGTTGGCCGTCGGACTGGAGACGGCTCGGCGCGTGAGCGGGGGTCGCCTCATCGCGGCGATCGGCGCCGGTGACGAGGAGAGTCGCGCCGAGAACGAGTCGTTCGGGCTCGAGTTCGGATCGTTCGAGGATCGGCTCGCGCAGCTCGGCGCCGCGGTCACGAGCGCACGCGATCGCGGGTTCCCCGTGTGGGTGGGTGGCACCGCGCCGGCGGTGCGGGAGCTCGCGGCGACGCACGCCGACGGCTGGAACCGCTGGGGTGGCGACGCGGCGCGGTTCGCGACGCAGGCCGCGGCCGTGACGGCTCGCGCGGTGCGCCGGCCGTTCACCGTGTCGTGGGGCGGGTTGGTGATCGTGGGCGGCGGCGAGGAGGAAGTGGCGGCGAAGGCGGCCCATTGGCGGCCGGGCCCCCACGTGCTCGTCGGGACGCCGGAAGGTCTGGCCGACGCGCTGCGCGCGTACGTCGAGGCCGGTGCGGCATGGGTCATCCTGGGACCGGTCGATTCCACGGACACCGGCAACGCCGAGCTCGTCGCTCGTGTTCGTTCCCTGCTCTGAGTCGTCGCGACGCAACCGCGAAGCGATCCGGGGTCAGCCGATCCGGCGCCAGGCGATCCGGGGTCAGGCGAGCAGCAGGCGCGCCGTGCCCTCGAGCTCACCCGTCATCTCGGCGAGGGTGAGGAGGCCGCCGACCCAGAACGCGAGCGTCGAGAACCACACGTGCCCGAGGATGCGCACGATGCGGTCGAGGTCGTCGACCGCATCGCCCGCGAGCGCGTCGGCGATGATCGACGTGAGCGCGTCGTAGACCTCGAGCTTCGTTGCCGACGCGTCGGGATCCGGCGAGGCCAGCGCGGTGACCATCGCGGTCGTCACCCGGGGTTCCTGCGTGATGGCGCGACACCCGCGACGCAGGACCTCGGCGACGCGTTCGGCGGCGGATCCGGGCTTGGGCGGGTGACTCGTCTGCCAATCGTGGAGCTCGCGGGCCTGGACGGCGAGCGCGGCGAGCAGGAGCTGGTCCTTGGAGGAGTAATGCCGGTAGAGCGTGCCCAGCGCCACGCGGGAACGGGCGGCGACGTCTCGCATCTGCACCGCCTCGTAGCCGCCTTCCCGGGCGAGCTCGATCGCGCTCGTGAGGAGTCGTTGACGCCGGGCCGCCGTCTCGGCGGTACGGGGCCGGGCCGTTGAGGGGTCGGCGGTTCCGGCGCTCATGACCAGACCCTACCAGTCGATACTAGAACGCGTTCCAGTTGAGGGGCTCTGCCGTTGGGCCGGGGCGCGGACCGGGCGGCGGGGGTGGCGCGAAACGGGGTCCGGGGGGCCGTAGACTGTTTCGACACCCCCCGACCTCGTCTAGGAGATCCGGTAATGATTCGACGTACGTGTGCGGCCCTCATGATCAGCGGCGCGTTGGTCCTCGGCGGCCTGTCCGCGCCGGCGGCCTCGGCGCGCACCATGGGCTTTTGCGGTGACATCAAGGGTATGGCGTCGAGCATCAAGGGCTCGGGCTCGTCGCCCGGGATCAAGGAGTTCGCCAAGATCGACGCGGTGTACAAGAAGCTCGAGGGCAAGGCACCCGGGAGCGTGAAGAAGGACATCAAGGTCATCCGCGGCTACCTCAAGACGCTCGCGAGTGTCAATGTCAAGAAGCCCGCCGACTACGCCGCGCTGTCGAAGAAGCTCGACTACAAGAAGCTGACCGCGGCGAGCACGCGCTTCTCGGGCTGGGCCGGTCCCTACCTCGCCAAGTCGTGCAAGATCGACATCAACAAGACGCCCTGACACCCCTGATCGCCTGATCGACCGGAGTCCCGAACCGCCCTGGCGCGGTTCGGGACTCATCGGATCGCGGCACCGATGATGGGCTGGTTGAGTTTGATCGCACCGGTGCTGCCGTAGAACGTCGCCGCGCCGAAGCTGAAGATGCCACCGTCGCGGGCGACGAGCCAGTAGCCGCGTCCGGTACGGTTGGCGGCCATCCCGACGATGGGTTGATTGAGCTTGATCGCACCGGTGCTGCCGTAGAACGTCGCCGCGCCGAAGCTGAAGATGCCACCGTCGGATGCGACGAGCCAGTATCCGTCGCCGTAGGGCGTCGTTGACATGCCGACGATGGGTTGGTTCAGCTTCAGGTTGCCGGTGGAGCCGTGGAACACGGCGTCGCCGAATCCGAAGATGCCGCCGTCGCGCGCAAGGAGCCAGTAGCCGTGTCCGCTGGGCGTCGCGGCCATGCCGACGATTGGTTGATTGAGCTTCAGCGCTCCGGTCGACCCGAAGAACGTGGCGTCGCCGTAGTTGAAGATCCCGCCGTCGGATGCGACGAGCCAGTAGCCGCGTCCGGTCGGTGTCGCGGCCATGCCGACGATCGGTTGCGCGAGTTTGATCGCGCCGGCGCTGCCGTAGAACCCGGCGTCGCCGTAGTTGAAGATGCCGCCGTCGGACGCGACGAACCAGTAGCCGCTGCCTGTCGGTGACGGCGCCGTTCCCACGATGGGACGGTTGAGCTTGATCGCGCCCGTCGAGCCGTGGAATGCCGCGCTCCCGTACGAGAACACGCCACCGTCCGCGGCCACGAGCCAGTACCCGCCCGCCGAAAATCCATTGGACGACAGGCGGGCGAACACCGCCACGTTCGTGTGGTTGACGCCGACCACGATGTTGCCGTCGGGCGCGAACGAGACGCCCGCGGGTGACGCGTCGCCCGCGACCTTCGCGTCGACGGTGACCTTGCCGTCGGTGCCGAAGGCGGGATCGAGCGAACCGTTCGGCCGCAACCGGGCCACGGCGGGATGGAAGGCGCCGGGGAGGCCGGTTCGGCCGAGCACGACGATCCCCCCGTCGGGCTGCCGGGCAATACTTTGAATCGTGTCGTCGGTGCCGGCGAAGTCCACGACGACCCGCCCGTCGGTGTCGAAGCTCGGATCCAGCACGCCGGCGCCGTCGACGCGCACGAGCGCCATGTCCTCGGCGGGGAAAGTGCCGTTCTTGCCGCCGGCGAGGATCTTGCCGTTGGACTGCGCGACGACGGAGACCGCGAAGTCACCGGTGCCCCCGACGTCGACCGCGAGCTTCCCGGTGCCGTTGAAGGTGGTGTCGAGTTGGCCGAGCGACGTGACGCGCACGAAGCCGAAATCAGAGCTCGCGGCGGTGCCGGCACGCCCCACGGCGACGATCTTGCCGTCGGCCTGCACCGCGACGCCCCGCGCCTGCTCGATGTTCCCTGCCGCGGCGCCGACCGTGACCTTGCCGTCACCGTCGAACGTGTTGTCGAGCGTGCCGTTCGGATCGAGACGCGCCAGCGCGAAAGTGCTCGTCGCGCCGGTCTGCGAGTATCCGGCGAGCACGATCTTGCCGTCGGGCTGGAGAGCGACCGCAGCCGCGGGCTGGTAGGTCGCGCCGAAGTCGATCGTGAGCTCCCCGCCGGTCCCGAACGTGGGGTCGGGCTTGCCGTCGGCGAGGAGGCGCGCCACCGCGAACTTGGTGGCGTTGGCGTCGTCGCCGGCGGCGACGATCTTGCCGTCGGGCTGGACCGCGACAGCCACCGCGCGCGAATCCTTCCCGGGGAACTCCAGGTCGGCGAGGCCGTCGGTGCCGAAGGTCTTGTCCGCACTGCCGTCGCGGTTCACGCGCACGAAGAGGAAGTTGAACGTCGTCGGCCCGGTGCGATGAACGCCGACCCCGACGACCTTGCCGTCGGGTTGCACGGCGCTCCCAGAGATACTGTCGCCGCCGGTCAGCGTCACCTTGGCGAGGCCCTCGGTGCCGTAGATCTTGTCGAGGGAGCCGTCGGTCGTCGCCCCGGACGCACCGGGGACGGCGCCGCCGATACCCACGAGAGCGAGTGTCGCCGTGACGACGGCAACGCGACGACGGCGGCGTGGTGCGGCAGGTGGTCCGGACATGGCGTGCCTCCCGGCGGCGAGTGCGTTCCGAGTCACGCTAGACCTCGGCGCCGCGTTGCCCAGGGGCCGCTCCGGGTGGATCGGGCGCTACGGCAGCGGGTCCGGCCCTTCGGTCGTGGTCGTTGTCGATTCGCGTACGCGGCCGAAGTACTCCAGCGCGAGCTCGGCGCCGATCTTGACGAACAGGCCTTCGGCTTCGGCGGTCACCTGATCGCCCGCCGTCATCGTGCCGCGGGTGATCACGCGGCGGCCGTCGACGTGATCGGTCCAGGCCTCGATCGAGACCGGCGCGTGCAGTGGTGTCGGACGCCGGTACCGGACTTTGAGTGTCCCGGTCATCGCGGGATGGCCGCTGCCGATGTTGGCCATGCCGAGGATCTCGTCGAACGCGAGCGCGATCCAGCCGCCGTGTGCGTATCCGGGTGGCCCTTCGTACGCCGCGTGAAAGACGCCGTGGGCAAGGATGCGTCCGTCGCGGAACTCGTAGGCGAACGGCGGTGCCAGCGGACTCGCTTGACCGACGAACGGGCTCCGCGGGAGGTAATCCATGTGGCCCGATTCGTCGCGCGTGCGGGTGCCCCGGGCCCGAGAAGCCCCCGCGAGCTCGGCGGTGATGCGGTCTGCCGCCGCGGCCGCGCGGGCCAGCGCCACGTCCGTCGCGTCCTCGGCGGTGAGGACCGCGTCCAGGAGATGACGGACCGATTCCGCCAGCGCGATTCGCTCGGGTGAGAGATACGCCTCGACGTCGGGCCCGACCTCGTGCACGAGCTCAGCGCCCCTTGAAGATCGGGGGGCGCTTCTCGGCGAACGCTCGCGGGCCTTCTTGTGCGTCCTCGCTGGCGAACACCTCCCAGCCGATCTTGTCCTGGTATTGCATCGCCTCGTAGTCGTTCATTCCTTCGGTCTCGCGCCACGTCCGCAGGATTGCCTGCGTCGACAAGGGGCCGCACGCCGCGACCTGTTCGGCGACGGCACGCGCGACCGACAGCGCCTGCCCTTCGGGAACGACGCGTCCGATCAACCCGATCTGTTGTGCTTCGAGCGCGGTGACCGCCCGGGCCGACAACAGGATGTCCATGGCGAGCGTGTACGGGATCTGGCGGGGGAGTCGTACCGCGGAACCACCGAGCGGGAAGAGCCCACGGCGCGCTTCCCACACGCCGAAGGTCGCGGTCTCGGCCGCGATGCGGATGTCGGTGCCCTGCAACATCTCCGTGCCGCCGGCCACGGCGTAGCCCTCGACGGCGGCGATGAGCGGCTTGCTCAGCCGGTAGTCCCGCAGCAACGCCTTCCAGTGGATGTTGGGCGACGACGCCATCCGCTCCCGGACGTGATCGCTGGCCGACGGCTTGGACATGGCCTTGAGGTCGGCGCCCGAGCTGAACGTGCCGCCGGCACCGGTGAGGATCGCGCACCGCACGTCGGCCTCGGCGTCGATGTAGTCGAAGCCGTCCGCGAGCCCGACGATCATGTCGGGGCTGAGGGCATTCCTCGCCTCGGGGCGGTTCATGGTCAGGATCACGACGTGGCCGTCCCGCTCGACGGTGCAGTGATCGGTGCTCATCGGGAGCAGTTCGGGCATCGGATCCTCCGGGCGGTGGGCGGCCCGCGGGCCGTCGGATGGGACAAAGGTAGAACCGATTCTACCTAAGGGTCGATCGCGGCTATCGTGCTCGGGCGTCGTCGATCGCCGCCGCCGTCGTCGCCCATGTTCTCCTACTGGAGGAGCCCGGATGGAAACCACTGCTGTCGACCTGGCCGATCCCACCACGTATGGCGCCGGAGTCCCGCACGACTTCTTCACGTACCTCCGCAACAACGCCCCGGTCTACTGGCACCCCAACGACGGGGAGTTCGCCCCGGGCTTCTGGGTCTGCACGAAGTTCGACGACGTCATCGCCATCGAACGGGACGTCAAGACGTTCTCGAGCTCGGTCGGCGGGGCGCTGCTCGAGGAGCCCGGCGAGGGCACCGAGCTCATGTTGATCAACCAGGACGCGCCACAACACACGCGGATGCGCATGCTCGTCGCCCGGGGCTTCACCCCCAAGGTCATCGGTTCGATGGAACCCAGCATCCGGCGGGCGGCGAAGGTGATCGTCGACGAGGTCGCGGCCAGGGGCGAGGCCGACTTCGTGCCCTCGTTCGCGGCGGAGCTGCCGCTCGTGGTCATCGCGGACCTCATGGGCGTGCCCCAGGAGGATCGCCACAAGATGTTCGAGTGGTCGAACCGGATGCTCGGGCGCAACGACCCCGTGTACGGACACGGCCCCGAGGACGCGCTGGCCGCGGCGATGGAGCTGTTCGCCTACGCGCAGTCCCTCGCGGACGCCCGCAAGGCCAAGCCGCTCGACGACATCGTGACGCAGCTCATCACCAAGGAGCTCGAAGGCGAGAAGCTCTCCGACATCGAGTTCAACGTGTTCTTCATGCTGCTCGCCGTCGCGGGGAACGAGACAACGCGCAACCTCATCGCAGGCGGGATGCTCGCGCTCATCGAGAACCCCGACGAGCGGGCCCGCCTGATGGCCGACCTCTCGGGGCTGATGAACACGGCGGTCGACGAGATGCTGCGCTACGTATCGCCCGTGCAGTACTTCCGGCGCACGGCCACCACCGACACCGAGATCCGTGGGCAGGCGATCAAGCAGGGGGACAAGGTCACGATCTGGTACGGGGCCGCGAACCGCGACGAGGACAAGTTCCCCGACTCGCAGCGCTTCGACGTCGGTCGCACGCCCAACGAGCACATCGCGTTCGGCGGCCGTGGGCCGCACTACTGCCTCGGCGCCAGCCTCGCCAAGCTCGAGATCAAGATCATGTTCGAGGAGATCCTCACTCGGCTCCCCGACATCGAGCTGGCCGGGCCGGTCGAACACCTCCACTCGACGCTCATCAACGGCATCACCCGCATGCCCGTGACCTTCACCCCCGAGTCCTGACCCGCGCCGTGCGTACCTCAAGCCGGTATATGCGGCTCCAGGTACGCACTATCCGTTGGCGTTGCCCCAGGCGGTGAGCATCTCGCCGAACTCGTGCGGGTTGTACATGTCTTCCTCGTAGCTCCACTGGTTGTCGCCCGCGTACTTGAGCAACGTCCAGTTGGGGGCCTGGTAGATCTGCCCGTCGCCGGGGTCCCGCATCCGGTTCTGGATGCAGCACACGACCCAGCCGCGCGATTCGTCGATCACGTACCACTCGATCGGGAAGAACGGCATGTCGATCCCCGGCGGCGTCGACATCGTCTTCGTGATCCAGGCGCGGATCGCCTCGCGGCCGTGGAACTCGCCGAAGAGGTGCTCGATGTAGGTGGCGTCCTCGGTGAACAGGTCGGCCCACGCGTTCCAGTCCTGTGCCTCGCCCGCGTCGCGGCCCACGCGCTGGTAGTGCGTGAACGCTGCTTCGATCTCGTCTCGTGTGTAACTCATGGCCGACACGGTACCGTGGGCAACGAGGCGCCGCTCATGGGAAGGAAACTCCGTGCAGATCACCGACGTCGACCTCTCCGACCGCCGGACCTTCCTCGACGGCCCGCCGCTCGAGTATTTCGCGTACCTGCGTCGCGAGCACCCGGTCGCGTGGTTCGACCACGAGGAGCCCGACGGCCCGGGCTACTGGATCGTCACCAAGTGGGACGACATCATGGCCGTCGAGCGCGACCCCGAGACGTTCTCGTCGAATCTGGGCGGGACGATGATCGAACCGCTCGCCAACGGCGTCGAGCTGATGATGCTCAACCAGGACCCGCCGCGGCACACGCGCCTCAAGCTGCTCGTGAGCCGGATGTTCACGCCGAAGCACATCCGCTCCATCGAACGAAGCATCCGCGTCGCGGCGAAGGACATCGTCGACGGCGTGGTGGGGAAGGGCTCGATCGACCTCGTGACCGAGGTCTCGGCCGAGATGCCGTTGATCGTGATCGCCGAGTTGATGGGGATCCCGTCCGAGGACCGGGGCAAGGTCTTCGACTGGTCCAATCGCATGGTCGGCGCGGAGGATCCGGAGTACGGGGTGAATCCCGAGATGGCCGGCATGGAGCTCTACGCGTACGCCGAGGAGCTGGCGCGCCGGCGGCTGGCCGACCCGCAGGAGGACATCGTCACCGCGTTGCTCACCGGTGAGGTCGATGGTGAACGGCTCGATCCGCTCGAGTTCAACCTGTTCTTCATGCTGCTCGCCGTGGCCGGCAACGAGACGACGCGCAACCTCATCACCGGCGGGATGCTCGCGCTCATCGAGCACCCGGAGCAGCGGACCCGATTGCTCGCCGATCCATCGCTCCTGCCGAGCGCCGTCGAGGAGATGCTGCGCTGGGTGTCGCCGGTCAACTACTTCCGCCGTACCGCGACGCGCGACGCCGAGATCCGCGGTGTTCCCATCAGGGCGGGGGAGAAGGTCACCCTCTGGTATCCGTCGGCGAACCGCGACGAGGACCAGTTCCCCGATCCCGATGCGTTCGACGTCGGTCGTACGCCCAACGAGCACGTCGCGTTCGGCGGCCGCGGCCCGCATCACTGCCTGGGCGCGAACCTCGCTCGTCTCGAGATCCTGGTGATGTTCGAGGAGCTCCTCTGGCGCATCCCCGACATGGAGCTGGCCGGGCCCGTCGAGCGGCTCCAGATGAACCTCATCAACGGCATCAAGCACATGCCGGTGACCGTGCCGGCATCGCCGCGCCCATCGTAGAGGTTCGCAACTTTTCTGCGGGTACGGAGGCGGCGCTGATGCGAGCACATGGACGGCGCGCGGTACTGATGGTTCTGGCGGGGTCACTCGTCACGAAATGACCGCTTACACCGGCGGCACTGTCGATTCCTCGCCGGCGGTCGCCAACGCGATGAGTGTGTTCTTGCGCACCCGATGGATGCGCTGTCCGTCCCTGCGGGGGCTCAACACCCTTGCCCGAACTCCTGGACGACGTACACCCGTCCGCCGTCGGCGCGGGCCACACCGACTGCGAACGAGTTGAACTGCGCGTTCAAGATGTTCGCCCGGTGCTCCGGCGAGCTCATGTACGACTGCTCGGCGCCGGTGATCGAGGAGTTCTGCGCGATGTTCTCACCCAGGGCACGCCAGCAAGCCGTGATGCCGTCGGCGAGCCGCGAGTGGGCGAACGGCACATCGGGCTGGGCCAGGTGCGCCGCCCAGGCCTGGGCCTTGTCCTGCAAGTCTTGGCGCCAGCCGATCGGGTGCACCCCGTTGGCGGCCCGGTCGTCGCGCACGGCGCTCCAGGCATCCTGCTGGTCCGTTGTACAGGCTCCGAGCACCACGATGGCCAGGGCAAGTGCCGCCAGCGCGACCACGGGTCGGCGCGAGCAGACCGAACGGATCTTGGTGAGCGTCACGTCGTCCCCCCGGTAGGGTGCTCGTTATCTGCTATACCCGGAGTTATCGACCGCGACCCCATCAAATCTGAAGCTGCACCCTAAAACGGACGGCACGCGAAGGTCGGGGCCGGTCCTGAACGGCGTCGTGAGTATCGGCTCGGACGACCTCGAGCTCTCCGCGTTCGGTTCGCCGTTCCAGGTCTACGCGTACTTGAAGATGAAGTACGCGTACTCCAGCTGCAGCAACGCGAACGCGCCGCCCAGGAGCAGGATCGTGCCGGGGCGGCGACGCCAGTTCCAGGCCACGTCGATGCCGACGGCGGCGAAGGGGATGAGCAGCCCCATGATGTCGAAGTGGTAGACGCCGACGGAAAACGCGACCAGGTAGGGGAGCTCGTAGCAGCCGACGAGCAGGAGGAGTACGGCGGCCCACCCTCCACGGAACCGATCTCGAGCGAACAGTGCACCGAGGAGCGCGAGGAACAGCACCGCCAGTGATCCACCCGCCTCGATCGCGAGCATCGGCGCGATCGTCGTGGTGGTGAGGCCGTAGTGATTCTCGACCTGGCGCGACATGTAATAGTCGAAGCCCCAGAACGCCAGGCCGCGATTGAACGTGCGCGCGATCGTCGGTAAGGGGTGCGACGTCATGTAATGGATGGCCTCACGCTGCATCGCGGACCGTTGCGCGCGCGTCGGAGTGGGCGTCTTGGTCGGGTCCCAATGGCGCTTGATGAAATCCCTGATCTTGGGCGGCTGATCGTTCGGGCTTCCCTGGGCAAGCTGCGAGGTCTTGTAGAGCGGCGTATACGGGCTGTTCCCGACGAACAGGTTGATCTCGGTGTTCGTCGCGATCGTGAGACCCTGGCCCTCGCTCGAGTTGAACGCGGCGACGGGCATGATCACGAGGGCGGCCATCGCGATGACGGTGGCGAGCCCGCCGACGAGGACGCGAATCGGAACCTCGCCGCGTCGGCCGCGTGCGATGACGAACACCACGATCACCAAGGCGAGTCCGAAGCTCAATGCGGAAGGCCGGGTCAACGCGCCGACACCCCACGCAAGACCGGCGCCGATCGCGGCAAACCAGTTGCGTCGGTCGTAGGCGATCACCAGCAACGCGGCGAAGAGCGTGAACGAGAGCAAACCGAGGGGGTGGGAGAACGGGTCGCCGGACATGAAGATCGCGGGCGGATAGAGCGCCGCGATCCAACCGGCGCGGCGCGCGTTGCGCTCGTCGCGCAGCACCAGACCGGCAAGGAGGCGGATCGCCGCGACCGCCCCGACGCTGATCAGCAGCACCACGAGCTTGGCGACCACGACCTTCGTTCCGAACAGCGCGTAGCCGGCCGCGAGGGCGTAGGAGATGCCGGGCGGGAAGAAGAACGCGTTGGCGCCGGGGAAGTGGTGCACGATCCCTACGGCGTCGCGCGAGTAGAACACCGCGTCACCGGTGTTCCCCATGCCGTGCACGATGACGAAGACGAAGACGGCCCGGACGGCGAGCGCGGTTCCGATGACGGCCAGCCAGTGCCCCCGGTTGGTGAGGCGACCCACCCATCGGGATTCCGTTCTTGGCTCGTCAGACATGCACCGACTCCCGAACCGTTCGGCAACCCTACCGATTCCGACAAAAGAAACATTCTAGCCCCGCCGGCGTGCCGGTTGAGACGAGAACGTCTTCTCCCTGGCCCGATCTCGGGGATCGCAGGTCGTGAAGGATTCGGCACCTCCCCGCGCCGACGTCTGCCCCGTGACCGTCGTCTTGCGAGCGGTAACGAGAACGTGTTCTACTTGGCCCCGTTCGCAGCGATGCGGCGCGGCGAGCGCGCCCGAAAGGACACGGCATGGCCGGAGGGTTTTGGCACTACGCGCAACAAGACCCCGGGTACCTCGCGATCGTCGATCCCGACGGCACGGAGTACCGCGCCGGCGACGTGCTGGCCCGCTGCAATCAGCTCCTCCATGGACTGCGTGCGCTCGGATTGCAGTACGGCGACAGCATCGCGACGGTCCTGCCCAACGGAGTGGTGCCGTTCGAGGTCTATCTCGCCGCGGGCCAGGCCGGTTGGCGCGTCACGCCGATCAACTTCCACCTGACCGGACCCGAGATCGCGTACATCGTCGGTGACTGCGAGGCCAGGGCGTTCATCGTCCACGAGCGCTTCGCCGACATCGGGATCGCCGCCGCCGAGGAGCTCGGGTTCCCCAAGGAGGGCCGTCTCGCCGTCGGCGGTTCCATCGACGGCTTCTCGGACTACGACGCGGTGAAAGCCGGTCAACCGACGACGCTGCCCGACGATCGCCGGACCGGCGGCACGATGCACTACACGTCGGGCACCACGGGCCGTCCGAAGGGCGTGAAGCGCGCGTTGCCCGAAGCCGATCCCGACACCAGTGCCGAGCTCATGTCGCTGTTCCTGATGCTGTTCGGCATCATGCCCCAGGACGGCAACGTGCACCTGCTCACGTCGCCGAACTACCACACCGCGGTCACGAACTTCGGTGGCAACTCGATCCATGCCGGCCACACCGTCGTGTGCATGGACAAGTGGGATGCCGAAGAGACCCTGCGCCTTATCGAGCGCTACCAGGTCACCCACACGCACATGGTGCCCACGCAGTTCCACCGCATGCTCGCGTTGCCCGAAGACGTGCGGAACAAGTACGACGTGTCGTCGATGCGGTGCGCGATCCATGCTGCCGCGCCGTGCCCGATCGACGTCAAGCGCAAGATGCTCGACTGGTGGGGCCCGGTGATCTACGAGTACTACGGCGCCACCGAAGGCGGCGGCACGCTCGCCACACCGCAGGACTGGTTGCGGTACCCCGGCACCGTCGGCAACGCGTGGCCGATCACGCAGCTGAAGATCGTCGACGACGAGTTGCACGAGGTTCCCGCGGGCACGCCGGGCACGATCTACATGAAGATGGACGCGCCCGGCTTCGAGTACAAGGGTGATCCCGAGAAGACGAAGGACAGTCACCTCGAGGGGTTCTTCACCGTCGGCGACATCGGCTACCTGAACGAGGACGGCTTCCTCTTCCTCAACGACCGCAAGAGCGACATGATCATCTCGGGCGGCGTGAACATCTACCCGGCCGAGATCGAGGGCGAGATCCTGTCGCACCCGAAGGTCGGCGACGCGGCGGTCTTCGGGATTCCCGACGACGACTGGGGCGAGCAGATCAAGGCGGTGATCGAACCCGCCGAGGGTGTGGCGCCGAGCCCCGAGCTCGCGCAGGAGATCCTCGAGCACCTCCAGGGCCGGCTCGGGAAGTACAAGTGGCCGAAGACGATCGACTTCATCGAATCGATGCCGCGCGATCCGAACGGCAAGCTCTACAAGCGCAAGCTGCGCGACCCGTACTGGGAAGGCCGCGACCGTGCGATCTGATCGTCGTTCCGTCTTCGCGTCGACAACTGATCTCCGAAGGTGAGGAGGGCCCATGGCTGACGAGACGTTCGTCTCCCATCACGTGCTCGAGTTCCCGGGTGGCTACAAGCGCTCGCTCGGACCGGTGATCGGGCGATTCCTCACCGGGTTGCGCGACGGTCGCATCGAGGGCGTGAAGCTCGCCGACGGCCGGGTGCTCGTGCCGCCGACGGAGTACGACCCGATCACGAGCGAGCCCACCGGCGATCCGGTCGAGGTGGGCCCCGGTGGTGTGGTCACCACATGGTCGTGGATCTCCTCGCCCCGTCCCAAGCACCCCTTGGACCAGCCGTTCGCGTGGGCGCTCGTCAAGCTCGACGGTGCCGACACCGCCATGCTGCACGCCGTCGACGCGGGGACCGAGTCGGCGATGGCGGCCGGGATGCGGGTCACGCCCCGTTGGCGGGCCGAGCGTGTCGGCCACGTCAAGGACATCGAGTGCTTCGTGCCGGAGGGATCGCAATGAGCGACGCGACGTTGTCCGGCACGACGGCAACCGAACCCGTCACCATCATGTCGGCGCCGGTTCGGCTCGATTACGACATCACCGCGGGCACCGCGGCGTCGCGGTTCTTGCGGGGCGTGGCGCAGAAGAAGCTGCTCGGTCAGCGCTGCCCGGTGTGCCAGAAGGTGTACGTGCCGCCGCGCGGGTCGTGCCCGATCCACGGCGTGCCGACGGACCAGGAGGTGGAGGTCGGCCCGAGCGGAACGGTCACCACGTTCTGCGTCGTCAATATCGCGTTCTCCGATCTCGCGCCCGAGATCCCGTACGTGTGCGCACAGGTGCTGCTCGACGGCGCCAACATCGCGTTCTTCGGCCTCATCGCCGAGGTCCCCGCAAAGGACGTCCGCATGGGCATGCGCGTCGAAACCGTCTGGGCCGACGAGGTGACGGCCGACCAACGCAGCATCAAGTGGTTCAAGCCCACCGGCGAACCGGACGCTCCGTATGACAGCTACAAGGAGTACATCTGATGCGCGGCGAGCGAGCGAGCGAAGCGGGTCGAGCGAGCACGGAGTCCCGAACGGCTCGGAGAGGCGCCGGCGGGTATCCCGGTGGCGCAGTGAGGGCGACCATGTACAAGGAGTACATCTGATGCGCGATGTTGCGATCGTCGCGTTCGCGCAGTCGAAGCACGTTGCCAACGACGCCGAGCACAACGAGGTCGAGATCCTCATGCCGGTCGTGAGCGACGCCGTCGAGCAGTCGGGGATCGCCCGTCACGACCTCGGCTTCGTGTGCTCGGGGAGTTGCGACTACCTCATCGGTGCGCCGTTCTCGTTCGTCTCCGCGCTCGACGCGATCGGCGCGTGGCCGCCGGTGAGCGAGAGCCACGTCGAGATGGACGCGGCCTGGGCGCTGTACGAAGCGTGGGTGCGTTTGCAGCACGGCGACATCGACTCGGCGCTCGTCTACGGGTTCGGCAAGTCGTCGCTCGGTGACGTGTCGGAGATCATGTCGTTGCAGCTCGATCCGTATTACCTCGCGCCGTTGTGGCCCGACACGGTGTCCTTGGCGGCGCTGCAGGCGCGTGCACATCTCGCGACGTCCGGCCGGTCGGAGCGGGACCTCGCGGCAGTCGTCGCTCGGTCGCGCAAGGCCGCGCTGGACAACCCGAACGCGGTTCGGGCCGAGGACCGCTCGATCGACGACATCCTCGCCGAGCCGACCATCGCGTCACCGTTGCGGGAAGCGGACTGCCCGCCGGTCACCGACGGTGCCGCAGCGATCGTGTTGGCCGCGGGCGATCTGGTCCGGCAGGTGAGCAAACGGCCGGCGTGGATCCGGGGCATCGACCACCGGATCGAGACGCATTCGATCGGTGCGCGTGATCTTGCGGTGTCGTCGTCGACGTCATTGGCGGGGGAGAAGGCGGATGCGTTCAGCGCCACGCCCGACGTCGCCGAGCTGCACGCGCAGTTCAGCCACGAAGAGCTGATCCTGCGCGACGCCCTCGGCCTGGACGGCGCGGTCGTGAACCCGTCCGGCGGTCCGTTGGCCGCGAACCCGGTGATGGCCGCCGGTCTCGTTCGCATCGGTGAGGCCGCGTCGCGGATCTCGCACGGAGGCGCCGGGCGCGCGATCGCGCACGCAACGTCGGGACCGTGCCTGCAACAGAATCTCGTGTGCGTCCTGGAGGGAGACTGATGAGCGGCGAACGCACGGCAGTCGTCGGCATCGGCCAGACGCGACACGCGGCGGTGCGCGCCGATGTGTCGATGGCGGGATTGGTCCGCGAGGCCGCGTTGCGCGCGCTCGAGGACGCCGAGATGACGTGGGCCGACATCGACGCCGTGGTCATCGGCAAGGCGCCCGACATGTTCGAAGGCGTTGTGATGCCCGAGCTGTATCTTGCCGACGCGCTCGGCGCGGTGGGCAAGCCGATGATGCGAGTGCACACCGCGGGCAGTGTGGGTGGTTCGACCGCGTTGGTCGCCGCGGGTCTCGTGCAGGGCGGGATCTACGAGCGCGTGCTCACGGTCGCGTACGAAAAGCAGTCGGAGAGCGACGCGATGTGGGGCCTCACGGTGCCGATGCCGTTCACCGCGCCGCTCGTGGCCGGGGCCGGCGGCTACTTCGCGCCGCTGATCCGCGCGTACATGGCGCGATCGAAGGCGCCCGATCACATCGGCATGATGGTGGCGGTCAAGGACCGCAAGAACGCGCTGCGCAACCCGTACGCGCACCTGCATCTTCCCGACATCGACATGAAGATGGTCGAGGACTCGCCGATGCTGTGGGAGCCGCTGCGGTACCTCGAGACGTGCCCGTCATCCGACGGCGCCTGCGCGATGGTGATCGCGAGCGAACGCGTCGCCGACGCGGCACCGCGTCCGCCGGCGTGGATCCACGGCCACGCGATGCGCAGCGAGCCGACGATGTTCGCGGGGCGCGACCAGGTGAACCCCCAGGCCGGTCTCGATTGCGCGGCCGACGTGTACAAGCAGGCGGGGATCACCGATCCTCGGGCCGAGCTCGCGTGCGCCGAGGTCTACGTGCCGTTCAGCTGGTACGAGCCGATGTGGCTGGAGAACCTCGGCTTCTGCGCCGAGGGCGACGGCTGGAAGCTCACCGAGGCCGGCGCGACGGCGTTCGAAGGCGACATCCCGTGGAACCCGTCGGGCGGCGTGCTGTCGTCGAACCCGATCGGTGCGTCGGGCATGCTGCGTTTCGCCGAGGTTGCACTGCAGGTGCGCGGGCTCGCCGGCGAGCACCAGGTGGCCGACGCCCACAAGGCCCTCGGTCACGCCTACGGCGGCGGCTCGCAGTTCTTCGCCATGTGGATCGTGGGCTCGGACAAGCCGTAGGACGGCGGATCGGCTTCCGGGCGGCGGTGCCGACGCTCTTCCCGGCAGCCTGGACGGCGCGTCGTACGCCACCCGCGCCTCGGTGCGCAACGGCGCCGATTCCGACGAGTACGCGAGCGATCCGGGCCGCGCCGACCCCTCGGGCTCTGTCGACACGATGAATGCGGTGGGTGCCGTCGCACCGCCGACACCTCCCCCCGGGCGCGTCGACCTCCGCCGCTGAGTTGCGGTGGGGCGGGCGGTGGGGCTGACGGTGTCTCTGGTCGCGGAGCTGCCGGCCACGATCTCGGGCCGCTGATCGACCCGGCTCCGATACCTGTCACACCCCGCCGCTACGATACGAACATATGTTCGACTCGGTGATGGCGGCCCTGGGTGTCGCCAACGATCTGGATCCCAAGGCCCTGACCGATCGGCAACTGGCCGACGGGTTGGTCGCGCTGGAGCGAGCGCGGGCACTGCTCGACGCGGTGTCGTCGAAGGTGCTCGCAGCATTCGAGCAGCGGGGGATCTACGGGCACGACGGCGCCGTGTCGGCGTCCGCCTGGGTGGAGCATCGGGCGCGGACAAGCGGTGGGATGGCACGGCGGCGGGTGAAGGTGGCGCGGGCGTTGCAGTACCTCGCGCTGGTGAGAGAAGCAGTGTCACAAGGGCGACTCACGTTCGAGCACGCGGCGTTGTTCGCGGCGGCGCAGGTGCCGGCGACCGAAGCGGCGATGCAGCGAGACGAAGCCGCGCTCGTCGCGCACGCCGAGGAGCTCTCGGTCGACGCGTTCGCCCGACTGATTCGCCGGTGGCGGGAACTGGCCGACGTCGACGGGTCGCATGACCAAGCGACGGATCGGGCGCGACGGTTCCTGCGGATGTCATCGACGCTCGACGGCACGTGGATCATCTCCGGCCAGCTCGACGCCGCGTCCGGTGCGATCGTCTTCGAAGCGCTCGAAGGCATCTCGGAGGAGTTGTACCGCGGGGAGGAGCGGGACTTCGTCCAAGACGCCGACGATGGACGGCCCCGGCTGCCCTCCCAGCGCCGGGCCGACGCGCTGGTGGAGTTGACGCGACGGGCCGCGGTAGCCGACGCGCAGTCCTCGAAGGCCGCGCGTCCGCTGATCACGCTGGTGGTGCGGTCGGAAGACCTCGCGGCCGGGCGGGGCGGCGAGACGGATCGCGGCGTGGTGGTGCCGGGCGCCACGGTTCGGCGGCTGGCATGCGATGCATCGATTGCCGCGGTGGTGCTCGACTCGCTCGGTGAACCGATCGATCTCGGGCGTTCGACGCGGGTACCATCGGCGGCCCAGCGGCGGGCGCTGGTGGTGCGAGACCGGGGCTGCGTGTTCCCCGGATGCGACCGACCACCGGGTTGGTGTGATGTCCATCATTTGGTGCCCTGGGTCGATGGGGGGCCGACCGATCTCGAGAACGCGGCGCTGTTCTGCGGCCGGCATCATCACCTGATGCACGAACACGGCTGGCGCGTGGTGCGAAGACCGGACGGTCGTCTGGAGTTCTTTCGATCCGACGGATCCAAGTTGGAACCAACGCCGCGTTGGTCGATGCCGACGGGATAGGGCCGACGGGATAGGGCCGACGGGATAGGGCCGACGGGATAGGGCCGACGGGACTGCTCGTCGTCGAGCGATCCGCTACGACGCGGCGCGGAGTGCTTCGAACTCGCTGAGGCGCTGGGTGTCCTCCGTGCACTCGTGGTAGACGATCTTCCCCCAACGGACTCGGTCGTGGATCACGCCCGAGTTCTCGTGGGTGACGGTGCCGTCGTCGGCGAGTTGGCGGGCGGTGAAGCGGATGAAGAGGTTCATCTTCCATGGCGGACCGCTGAGTGCCATGTCGTGGAGGGCGAACGTGAGATGCAACGGTTCGAAAAGCTCGAACCATTCCGCGATGGCCTCGCGCCCGTGGTACTCGCCGGAGAACGAGATCCGACCGGGGAACACGAACACCGCCCGGCGCGAGAACCGGCGAAGCATCGGCGCGAGATTGCCCCGGGCCTGCTCGGCGAAGAGATGGCGGGCCGCGGGCCGCATGATCCGCGAGATCATTGGTGGCTCCCGACGACCCGTCGCCGCTCGAGGTGAGCCTGCGAGACCCCGTCGCCCTGCGACGCGAGGTACTCGTCGAAGGCCGTGACGCGCTGGGTGTCGCAGTAATCCTCGTGGTAGGTGACCTTGAACCAGCGGGCCGTCTCGAAGAGCACGCCGGCGTTCTCGTAGACGGTCTTGCGCTCGGGCGTGACGTTGCGATCGACGTACCGGATGAATGCCTTCATGTTCCACGGCGCTCCGCTGACGGCGACCTCGAGCACTTCGAACTGCATCTTCGTGCGGGCGAAGCGGGTGAGCCAGCGGCGGATCTCCTGCTCGCCGCGGTATTCGCCGGCCCAGGAGCTGTCGCCGGGGAAGACGAACACGGCGTCGGGCGCGAACCGCTTCATCATGGGTTCGATGTTGCCGCGGCCGAGTTGGCGGAAGAGCCGGCGGACCCAGATCCGAGTGAAGTACGAGAGCATGCGAGAGGTTCCTTCCGTGGTCGCATTCTAGATAGATCATTCTAAACTATACTGGCGATATGAGTCAAGCCCGTGGGAAACCGCCCGTCCAGGCTCGCGGCGCCGACACGCGGCGGCGCGTCGTGACCGCGACGTCGGAGTTGTTCCGGCATCAGGGGTTCGCGGCGACGGGGATGAAGCAGATCGCCGAGGCGAGTGCCGCGCCGTTCGGTTCCGTGTACCACTTCTTCCCCGGCGGCAAGGAGGAGCTCGGCGCGGAGGTGATCCGGGTGTCGGGGCAGGTGTACCTCGACCTGATCGCCCTCTTCTTCGACGCGGCCGACACGGCGGAAGCCGGGACGCGCGATTTCTTCGACGGCGCGGCGGCGGTGTTGCGCGAGACCGACTACACCGACGCGTGCCCGATCGCGACGGTCGCGCTCGAAGTTGCGAGCACGAGCGAGACGATGCGGGCCGCCACCGCCGAGGTGTTCGAATCATGGATCGAAGATCTCACGCGGCGGATGCAGACGGCCGGTGTCGGCGCCAAGCGGGCGCGCGAGCTCGCGGTGGTGGGGTTCTCGTTGATCGAAGGTGCCTTCATCCTGAGTCGCGCGACGCGGGACGCGACGCACGTCGAGACGGCGGGCGCCGCGATGGTCGAACTGGTGCGGGCCGAGCTCGAGCGCGTCGCCGAATCGGGACCCCGGGTCAAGCAGTGACGAGCGCGACGACGTCGGCGAGTGACGACACGCGCTCGTAGTCCGCGTCGAGATGGAGCCCGAACGGGTCCATCACGATCGGCCTGATGCCCGCGGCGCGTGCGCCCATCACGTCGATGCCCGGCATGTCGCCGACGTAGAGAACCTCGGAGGGCTCGAGATCGAGCGCATCGAGCGCGAGGTGGAAGATCCGGGGGTCGGGCTTCATCACACCGACCGCGCCGGAGTCGATGAGGGTGGCGACCTCGACACCGACGCCCGGTCCGACCTGGAGGATCTCCTGCTCGCGGAGCCGTTCGCCGATCAGGCCGTCGGCGTTCGACACGATGCCCAGCGTGACGCCCGTGGCCGCGAGCGCGCGGAGCCCGTCGAGCGCGCCGGGGATCTCCCAGCGCCACAGCGCGGCGGTGGCGAACTCGGACTCGAGGTGGTCCTTGACCTCGGCGCGCGACTCGACCGGGATGCCACACGTCTCCACGTACCGATCGAGGTACGACTCCCAGAGATCGTTCCACGGGAAATCGCCGTCGTACTCGACGTGGAACGCGGTGGCCCCCACGTAGTGGGCCCGGGGGAGGACGTCGGGATCGACAGCCACACCGCCGCGCGCGCATGCCGCCGCGACGTGATCGGGATCGGGGAGGAAGAACACGCCCCCGACGTCGAGGAGCACGGCGCGCGGGTGGGGTGGGCCGGCGGGGGAGACCGCGGGCGTGGTGGACACTGTTTCGGCGGACGACGATTCGGTGCTCATGAGACGGGGAATCATACGGGGAGCGGTGAAATCGGCCTGATACCGTGCTGTGCATGGAGTTCCGACGCATCAACGCCTTGCCGCCGTACGTCTTCGCCACGATCAACGAGTTGAAGATGAACGCGCGGCGAGCCGGCGATGACATCGTGGACCTCGGGTTCGGCAACCCCGACATCCCGTCACCCGATGTCGCGGTCGAGAAGCTCGCCGAGGCCGTGCGCAACCCGAGGAACCACCGGTACTCGACGAGCCGCGGCATCCCGAACCTCCGGGCCGCGCTCTGTGATCTGTACCAGCGCCGCTGGGGAGTGGAGCTCGATCCCGAGACCGAGGTGTGCGCCACCATCGGCGCCAAGGAGGGCTTCTCGCATCTCATGTGGGTGCTCCTCGGTCCCGGCGACAGCGCCCTCGTGCCGAGCCCGTCGTACCCGATCCACATCTGGGGTCCGATCCTGGCCGGCGCCGAGGTGCGTCACGTGCGGCTCGGGCCGGATCACGACTTCTTCGCGAACCTGCTGGAGGCGTGGGAGGACTGCTGGCCGCGGCCGCGCGTGATCGTGTTGTCGTTCCCGCACAACCCGACCACCGCGTGCGTCGACCTCGACTTCATGACGCGTATCGTGGCATTCGCCCGCGAGCACGACGTGTTGCTCGTGCACGACTTCGCGTATTCCGAGCTCGGCTTCGATGGTTACGACCCGCCGTCGATCCTGCAGGTGCCCGGGGCGAAGGACGTCGCGGTCGAGCTGTATACGTTGACCAAGTCGTTCTCGATGGCCGGGTGGCGCGTCGGGTTCCTCAACGGAAACGCGGAAGTGGTCGCGGCGCTCTATCAGTTGAAGAGCTATCTGGACTACGGAACGTTCCAGCCGATCCAGATCGCGGCGACGGTCGCGATGAACGAGGCGCCGGACTACCCCAAGGAGATCAACGCGATCTATCTGGGCCGGCGCGATGCGCTCGTCGAAGGACTCGACCGCGTGGGGTGGCACATCGAGAAGCCCAAGGGGACGATGTTCGTGTGGGCGCCCATCCCCGAGCCCTACCAGGAGTTGGGGAGCCTCGAGTTCGCCAAGATGTTGGTGAGCGAGGCCAACGTCGCGGTCTCTCCCGGCGTCGGGTTCGGGCCGGGCGGTGAGGGCTTCGTGCGCTTCGCCCTGATCGAGAACGAGCAGCGCATCAGCCAGGGCGTGCGGGGCATCAGGCGGGCCCTCACCAAGCTCGGCTGACGTACGCGGTTCGTGACGTTCGGCCCTGGGGGGCGTTGCGATCCCGCGCCACGATGGCGCCATGTTCCAATCGATCCTGGTGCCGCTGGACGGGTCCGACCAGGCCGAGCACGCGCTCGAGGCCGCGCTCGTCCTCGCCGGGCGAACCGGCGCGTCGGTGCACGTGATGACGACGACGTGGGGCGCCGACACCGAGGGCCCGCAGCAGTACCTGGAGCGCCTCGTCGCCGGGGAGGAGGGCGTGGCGATCTCCCGGCACGTCGTCGGTCAGCGATTCCCGGCGGAGGCGATTCTCGGTGTGGCCGCGGAACTCGACGACCCGCTCGTGTGCATGTCGACGCATGGGCGCGGCGGGCTGGCCAAGACGATGCTCGGCAGCGTCGCCGAGGACGTGCTGCGGGCCGCGCCCGGCCTCGTGGTGTTGTGCGGTCCGGCGTTCGACCCGGCGTGGCCGGATCCGTTCGGTCACGCGGTGGCGTGTTACGACGGCTCGCCGACAGCCGAGGTGATCGTGTCGCCGGCCGTGGAATGGTCGCGGTCCTTCGGGATGCCGTTGTCGTTCGTGGAGGTGCTCGAGCCGGGTGCACTCCGCCGGCCCGCCGGCGGGGTGGGACTCTCCGAGACCGCGGGCCTGCGCGCGTTGGCCCGCCGGCTCGACCGCGAGGGAGTCGTCGCGAACTGGGAAGCGGTCTACGGTGAGAACCCGGCCGACTCGATCGTGGATTTCGCCGCGAGATTGCCGGCGTCACTGCTCGTCATGAGCACCCACGGCCGCACCGGAGCCGCGCCCGTCGCGCTCGGGGGCGTCACGCTGAGGGTGGTGCGCACGAGCACATGCCCGGTGCTGGTCGCGCGATCGCACCAGTTCGAAGCCTGAGCGCGTCGCGCGTTCACGTACTCGTCAGACAATCGTCGCGGTTCGGACACACGCGGGCCGGCTGCCGGAAACATGCACGGTCGATGATGCCGGTGGGAGCTGACCACGAAGGAGAGTCCGATGGCTCGGTATCTGCGGCAACGCCTCCGCTCGCTCGGACCGTCGGGTGCGACGACGAACGCACTCGCGGCCCTCCGCCGCGACGAGTGGGTGCATCACCAGATCGACTCGTTGGGGCGCCGGCTCGCGGCGACTCCGCAGGCCGAGCGGGTCACGACGGTGGCCTCGTGACGTCAGTCGCGCGCCCAGCCGCGGGAGCGCTCCACCGCGCGTGACCACTCGGCGGTCCGTCGGTGGACCTCGTCGGCGGACATGGCGGGGGAGAAGCTCGCTTCTTCGGCCCACGCGGCGGCGGCCTCCGCCGGCGACGCCCACACACCCTCGGCGATACCGGCGAGGTAGGCGGCGCCGAGCGCCGTCGTCTCCTTCACCACCGGACGGCGCAGCGGCACGCCGAGGACATCCGCCTGGAACTGGCACAGGAGATCCATGACCGAGGCGCCGCCGTCGGCGCGCAGTTCCTTGAGCGGAGTGCCGCTCGCGGCCGTGATGGCCTCGACGACATCCCGGGTCTGGTAGGCCATCGATTCGATCACCGCGCGGGCCAGATGCGCGCGCGTGCTGCCGCGGGTCAGCCCGAAGATCGCGCCGCGCGCGTACGGATCCCAATATGGAGAACCCAACCCGGTGAACGCGGGCACGACGTACACGCCGCCGGTGTCGGGGACGCTCGCCGCGAGCGGGCCGATCTCCGCCGCGTTCTGGATGATCTCCAGCCCGTCGCGCAGCCACTGGATGGCGGCGCCGGTCACGAAGATGGCGCCCTCCATCGCGTACGAGGTGACGTCGCCGATGCGCCACGCGATGGTCGTGAGCAGACCCTCCGTCGGTGCCGGCAACGTCGGCCCGAGGTTCATCAGGACGAACGAACCGGTGCCGTAGGTGTTCTTCGTCATCCCTGTCTCGAAGCACGCCTGGCCGAACAGCGCGGCCTGCTGGTCACCGGCGATCCCGCTGACGGGCACCGCGAGACCCGCGGCGTGCGCCGGGTTCGTGATGCCGAACCGTCCGCTGCTCGCGCCGACCATCGGCAGGCACGACGCCGGGACGCCGAACAGGTCGCAGAGCTCGCCGGACCAGTCGAGGGCGCCGATGTCGTAGAGGAGGGTGCGGCTCGCGTTCGACGGATCCGTCGCGTGCACGCCGCCGTCGACACCGCCGGTGAGGTTCCACAAGATCCAGCTGTCGATGGTGCCGAACGCGAGGTGCTCGTCGGCCACGACGTCGGTGTGCTCGAACAGCCACGACAGTTTCGTGGCCGAGAAGTAGGGATCGAGGACGAGGCCGGTGCGTTCGCGAACGAGTGGTTCGTGGCCCGCGGCGCGCAGCTCGTCGCACCGTTGCGCGGTCCGGCGATCCTGCCAGACCAGCGCGCGATAGCGCGGCGTGCCGGTGCGACGATCCCATACGACCGCGGTCTCGCGTTGGTTGGTGATGCCGATCGCGGCGACGGTCTCGCCTTCGTCGTCGAGTTGTCGGGTGACATCGGCGAGGGTGGCCGCCGTCGCGGCCCAGATCTCGCCGGCGTCGTGCTCGACCCACCCGGGTTGCGGGAAGTACTGCGGGAACTCCCGGTAGGACCAGGCTCGTGGCCGACCCAGCTCGTCGACCGCGTACGAACGGACACCGGTGGTCCCCGCATCGATGGCGATCACGACGGCGATGGCGGGGCCTCCTGTGCGAGCGACACGACGGGGACCTCTTCGGTGGGGATGTCGGCCTCCGCCATGCCCGCTTCCCGAAGGTCGTGGACGGTGGGCCGGGGCCACTGGCGCAATGACGCCGCGAGCGCGCGGCCGATCGGCCGGTCGCGCGGGCGGAACTCGGCGACGAGGGGTCGTCCGTCGGCGCGGCGCAAGCGTACGTGCAGCATCGGGCGCCACGTGCGGTACGCGACGAGGCGGCACGCGTCGTGGTGGGTTGCCAGGACGACGTCGCGAGTGACGGCGCGGCGTCGGCGGGGTTGGTCCACGACGAAGAACCGGCGGTCGGTGATCGCCACGCCCAGCAGCGTGCGTTTCAACACGAAGGTGGGTATCCGGGGGCGGGGCTCGGCGATCCACGCCGGGCCCCATTGGATGATCTTCTCGTCCGGCTCCAGCATCGGCACGACGGCCCGAGAGACCTGCGAACGCAGCGTGCTCCGGTTCACGAGGCCGCAGACTACCGGGGTGGTGACCACTCGCCGGGCCGGCGGGAATGATCCGTGATCTCCGGGGTTCTGACGATTCGATCCTCAGGACGGGGCGCCACGTTGCCGAGGGTACTGGCGCGGGTGTCAACACCACGGGCGCGCGTGTGCGGCAGGATGGTGTGAGCTGACCCGCGGAGCCGCGGCGAGTCGGAAACCGGAGGATGTCATGCGGATCGGAATGTTGACGGGCGGCGGCGACTGCCCGGGTTTGAACGCGGTCATCCGCGCCGTCGTCCGCAAGGGCGAGGGCGAGTACGGCCACAACCTCGTGGGATTCCGTCACGGGTGGCGCGGGCTGATCGACGGCGAGGCGGTGGACCTCACGATCGAGAACACGCGGGGTCTCCTGCATCGCGGCGGCACCATCCTCGGTACCGCGCGCACGAATCCCTACAAGACCGACGACGGACCGGCGCGGGTGCGCGAGACGCTGGCCGCCGAGCGCCTCGACGCGCTGATCGCCATCGGCGGTGAGGACACGCTCGGTGTCGCGTCGCGCCTCTTCGACGAAGGTGTCGACGTCGTCGGTGTCCCGAAGACGATCGACAACGACCTATCGGCAACGGACTTCACGTTCGGCTTCAACACCGCCGTGCAAGTGGCCACGGAGGCGATCGACCGTCTCCACACCACGGCCGAGAGCCATGACCGTGTGATGGTGTGCGAGGTGATGGGCCGCCACGCCGGCTGGATCGCCACCTACGCGGGTCTTGCCGGTGGTGCCGACATCATCCTGATCCCCGAGGAGCCGTTCGACATCGGCGAGGTGTGCGAGCGGATCAAGCACCGGCACCGGCGCGGCGCGGGGTTCTCCATCGTCGTCGTGGCCGAGGGTGCGGTGCCCAAAGAGGGGACGATGAGCACGCAGTCGGGTGAGCTCGACGAGTTCGGCCACGTTCGCCTCGGTGGTATCAGCAACCTGATCCAACTCGAGATCGAGGAACGCACCGGGTACGAGACACGGGTGACGATCCTCGGCCACGTGCTGCGCGGTGGCACGCCGACAGCCTACGACCGCGTGCTCGCCACGCGTTTCGGGATCGAGGCGATCGATGCCGTACACGAAGGCGATTTCGGCAAGATGGTCGCGCTGCGGGGCAACGATATCGTCCGCGTGCCGATCGAGGACGGCGTGAAAGAGCTGAAGACCGTCGATCGCAAGCTCTTCGAGGTGGCGAGCGTCTTCTTCGGGTAAACCAGGGCGGCGCCACGCGCCGGTAGCATCGCCGCCGTGATCAGTGACGCGCTCGACGAGCTCATCCGTCTGCTCGAGCTGGAGCAGTTGGAGGTCAACCTGTTCCGGGGGTTGAGTCCCGACGAGCACCAGCAACGCGTGTTCGGCGGCCAGGTCGCGGCACAGGCCCTCGTCGCGGCCGGGCGCACCGTCGAGGGCGAACGGCCGGTCCACTCCTTGCACTCGTACTTCCTCCGGCCCGGTGACCCCACCATCCCGATCATCTACGAGGTCGATCGGATCCGAGACGGGCGGAGCTTCACCACCCGACGCGTCGTCGCGATCCAACACGGCCGGGCGATCTTCAATCTCGCGGCGTCGTTCCAGATCGTCGAGTCCGGCCCCGAGCATCAGGATCGGATGCCCGACGTCCCCGACCCCGACTCGCTCCCCACGTTCAGGGAACGCATCGAGCCCCACCTCGAGCAGTTCGAACCCGGCCTCGCCGAATGGCTGCTGCGTGAACGACCGATCGACTCGCGGCCCGTCGACGCCGTTCCCGGCTGGCTGGACCGCACGCCGCGCCCGCCCGATCAAGACGTCTGGATCCGCGCCAACGGCACACTGCCGGCGGACCCGGTGTTGCACCCGTGCATCGTCGCGTACGCGTCGGATCTCACATTGCTGGACACCGCGACGTTGCCGCACGCGATCTCGCCGGCCGAGCAGGAGTACCAGGTGGCGAGCCTGGACCACGCGATGTGGTTCCACCGGCCGTTCCGGGCCGACGACTGGTTGCTCTACCACCAGCACAGTCCGTTCGCCGGCGGTGCGCGAGGGATCGCCCGTGGTTCGATCTTCCGCCGCGACGGAACACTCGTCGTGACGGTCATCCAGGAGGGACTGCTGCGTCCCATCGCGCCGGCGGCCCTCGACGCGGCGACCCACGACCAGTCGGCCCAGAACCCGACGACCTAGCCGTGGCGTCCCCCGACGGCACCGTCGATCTCCGCTCGGACACCGTCACGCTCCCGACGGACGCGATGCGCGCCGCGATGGCCGCGGCGGAGGTCGGCGACGACGGCTACGGCGAGGACCCCACGGTTCGTCGCCTGGAGGAGATGTTCGCCGCGATCGTGGGCAAGGATGCGGCGGTGTTCGTGCCGTCGGGCACGATGGCCAATCAGGTCGCCGTCCGGGTCCTCGCTCGTCCGGGTACGGACGTGCTGTGTCCGGAGCGGGCGCATCTCGTGCGCTACGAGCTAGGCGCGGCGGCCCGCAACGCCGGGGTGCAGTTGCGTGGGCTCGACGATCGCGACGGGCTGCTCGCTCCCGGCGCCGTCGAGCGTGCCCTGGCCGATCGCGACCATCACTTTCCGGCCGTGTCCCTCGTGACGATCGAGAACACGCACATGCCCGCGAACGGAAGACCGTCGTCGGCGGCCCATGTCACTGCCATCGCTCGTGTCGCGCGTGCGAATGGACTCCCGATCTACTGCGACGGCGCCCGGTTGTGGAACGCGGCCGTGGCCCTGGGCGAGACGCCGGCCGCGCTCGTCGCGGACGTCGATGCGGTGATGTGCTGTCTTTCGAAAGGGCTCGCCGCGCCGGTGGGCTCTCTCCTGGCCGGGTCGCGTCCGTTCGTGGACGCGGCGACCGACGAACGCAAGCGCCTCGGTGGGGGCATGCGCCAGGCCGGGATCATCGCGGCCGCGGGAATCGTCGCGCTCGGGACGATGATCGACCGGTTGGCCGAGGATCATGCACGCGCCCGTCGCCTCGCCGAGATGCTGGCCGACGCGTACCCGGGCTCCGTCGATCCCGCCGACGTCGGCACGAACATCGTGTGTTGTGCAACGAAGCGGCTTCCCGATGATCTGATCGACCGGCTGGCGGCCGCGGGCGTTCGGGCCGGCACGATCGATGCCGCGACGACACGGTTCGTCACGCACACGGGAATCGACGACGGCGATCTCGACCGGATTCGCGGGTTGTTGTCGCCGGTCGCGTGAACCGGCCGATCGCTCGCGGAGATTTCTTCGAAATCACGTCAACGCGACGGCCGGGTTGACCGTATTCAGGGCGAGTGGCGGGCCACCCATGGGGCGGATCACCACTGGGAAGGTCGGCCGGTTCGCGAGGAGTCCCCAGCCCCGAGCGATACCGGCCGGCGTTTCCGCGCCCCGAGAACCCCGAGAACCCAGGAACCCCGAGAACCCCGGAACCCCGGGACTTCGGAGCTGTCCGGCTCCGGTGCTCAGGGATTCGGGGGCGAGTGGCGGCGCCATTCGCTCATCGCCCGGAGGACCAGCACCGCGACGACGCCGGCGCCGAGGGCGGCGACGGCCCCGCCGATCACGGCACCAACGCCCGCCCGTGTCGCGCAGTTGCCGCCGCAGTCGACGTCGACGATGCCGTAACCGATGAGGCCGCCGAGCGCGCCGGCGATCACGACTCCCACGAACGCGAGCACGAACGCACGGCGGGGTGGCGTCGTGGGCGGTGCCGGCGGGCGGTCGGGCTCCATGCCCCAATCGTATGGGGTTGTCGGCGCCGGACTTGAGCCGGTCGAGGTGGCGTTCCAGCACTAGGCTCGCCGCCCATGCGCGCTCTCCTCGTGCTGCCCACGTACAACGAGATCGAGAACATCGAGAACGTGCTGCGAACCTTGCGGGCCGTCGCGCCCGACGTCGACGTGCTGGTGGTCGACGACGGCAGCCCCGACGGTACCGCCGATGTCGCCGAGAAGATCGCCCACGAGCTCGGCGCGATCGAGGTGCTTCGTCGGCCGTCGAAAGCGGGTCTCGGCTCGGCCTACCGGGCGGGATTCCGCATCGGGATCAGCCGCGGCTATGACGCGATGGTCGAGATGGACGCCGATCTGTCGCATGATCCCGCGGTGGTCCCGTCGCTCGTCGCCTCGCTGGGGAACGGTGTCGAGCTCGCCATCGGTTCGCGGTACGTGCCGGGCGGGGCGATCCCCGACTGGAGCTGGCGGCGTCGGGCCATCTCACAGTTCGGCAACTTCTACGCGCGACTGCTGTTGGGACTGAAGGTCCACGACGCCACCGCGGGCTTTCGCGCGTACACACGTCGGGCCCTCCAACAGATCGACCTCGATGCGGTGCGGGCGGACGGGTACGGGTTCCAGGTCGAGATGGCCTACTTCGTGCAGGCGAACGGTGGGGGCATCGTCGAGATCCCCATCGAGTTCCGCGACCGCATGCTGGGTCATTCCAAGATGTCGATGCGCATCGTGGTCGAAGCCCTGGTCCTCGTCACCTGGTGGGGACTCCGCGACCGCGTCCGCCGGCTCGTGCACCGCGGGCGCGGCTGACACCGGGGGACCGCGTCGTGCCAGACTGACGCGGTGGCATTGCACGAGTGGCTGGTCGCCGGGGCCGTGATCGAGACCGCCGAGGGTCTGCTCATGGTGCGCAACCAGCGCCGCGGCGGCCTCACGGACTGGAGCACGCCCGGAGGCGTGATCGACGCCGACGACGCCACCGTCCTCGACGGCCTGGCGCGCGAGGTCGAGGAGGAAACCGGGCTCCGGGTGACCGGTTGGGAGGGGCCGCTCTACGAGGTGCACGCGGTCGCGGTCGATCTGGGGTGGACCATGCGGTGTGAGGTCCACTGCGCGCTCGCCTTCGAAGGTGAGCTCCGGGTCGCCGATCCCGACGGCATCGTCGTGGAAGCCGTGTTCGTCCCCGCCGAGGAGATCGCGACGCGTCTCGACGGTTGTCTGCGCTGGGTACGGGACCCGTTGCACGAGTGGTTGACGCAGCGGTGGTCCGCGTCTGATCCCCGCCGATTCCACTACGAGGTGCGCGGGACGACGCTCGGCGAGCTCGTGGTGTCGAACGCGTCGACGTCCTGAGCGAACGTGTCCCGCACCGACGCCTCCGTGTTGCACGTCGATCTCGACGCGTTCTACGCGTCGGTCGAACAGCTCGCGGATCCGGCGTTGCGGGGCCGGCCGGTGATCGTCGGAGGGCTGGGGTCGCGCGGGGTGGTCGCCGCCGCGAGCTACGAAGCGCGGCGCTTCGGTGTCCACAGCGCGATGCCGATGACGCGGGCCCGCCGGGCATGTCCCGACGGCGTGTTCCTCGCGCCCCGATTCGACGCCTATCAGGACGCGAGTCGTGCGGTGATGGGCATCCTGCGTTCGGTGACCCCGCTGGTCGAACCCATCTCGCTCGACGAGGCATTTCTCGACGTCGAGGGCGCGCGCCGATTGTCGGGCACGGGCGAGCAGATCGCGATCGCGCTGCGGTCACGGATCCGGGCCGAGACCGGTCTGGTCGCGTCGGTCGGCGTCGCGACGACCAAATTGCTGGCGAAGTTGGCGAGCGACCTCGGCAAGCCCGATGGGCTGCTCGTCGTCGCGCCCGGCACCGAGCTGGAGTTCCTCCATCCGTTGTCCGTGACCAGATTGTGGGGGGTCGGCCCGGCGACCCGGCGCCGTCTCGAGCGCTTCGGTGTCGAGACGGTGGGCCAGCTGGCCGAGCTGCCGGAGGAATCGCTCGTGGGCGCGCTGGGAGCGTCGCTGGGCGCGCATCTGCACGCCCTCGCATGGAATCGCGACGACCGGGCCGTCGAACCGGAGCGAGAGGCGAAGTCGATCGGGCACGAAGAGACGTTCCCTCGTGACCTCACCGACCCGGAGGCGCTCGCACGCGAGATCCTCCGGCTGTCGGAACGGGTCGCGAGCCGGCTCCGGAAGGCGTCCCGCTCGGCGAGGACGGTCCAGCTCAAGGTGCGGTTCGGCGACTTCCGGACGATCACACGCTCGTCGACCCTGCCCGCGTCGACGGATCTCGCGAACGACATCGGGCGCGTCGCACGCGAGCTGTTCGATCGGGTCGACACCCGGTCGGGCGTGCGATTGCTCGGTGTCTCGGTGTCGCAGCTGGTCGAGGGGGCCGCCGTGCAGGCCCAGCTCGCGTTCGGGTCCGAGGAACCGTCCCCGGCCGCGTCGTCGGCAAGCGCCGCGAAGAAGCCCTCGTCGAGCTGGAGCGCGCTCGAACGGGCCGTGGACGCGGTGCGCGACAAGTTCGGTGACGACGCCGTCGGCCCGGCCGCGCTCGCCGACGGTCACGGGGTGCGGGTGGCGAGCGGTGGCAGCCCGTGGGGACCGGTCGGAGAGCCGGAGGAGACGCGGTGAAGCGGATCGGAATCGTCGGCGGCGGCTTCATCGGCACGGTGCATTCGTACGCACTCCAGATGCTGATCGATGCCGGGCTCGTCGACGCCCGGGTGGTGGCGACCTTCGATGCCGACGCGGCACGAGCGTCCGGGATGGCCGAGCGCCACGACGGCGCCGAGGCGCTGGACTCGGTTGAATCGCTGCTCGACCGCGTCGACGTCGTCTGGGTGTGCACGTGGACCGCGGCGCACGCCGACGTGGTGGAACAGGCCGTCGCCCGGGGAATCGCGATCTTCTGCGAGAAGCCGCTCGCGCCCACGTGGGACGAGTGCGTCCGGGTCGCCGGGCTGCTGGCCCGCGTGCCGCACCAGGTGGGCCTGGTACTCCGGTACGCGCCCGTCTTCGCGGCGGCGGCGGATGCCGTCGGCTCGGGGCGGTACGGGCGGCATCTCGCGACGGTGATGCGTGACGACCAGTATCTGCCGACGCAGGGAATCTACGGATCGACGTGGCGCGCGGATGTGTCGCTCGCGGGGGGCGGCACGCTCATCGAGCACTCGATCCACGACGTCGACCTCCTCCGGTGGTTGCACGGTGACCCCGACGAGATCTCGGCGCGGATCGCGTACGTCGCCGGTATCCCCGGTATCGACGACTCCGCCGCGGTCGCGCTCTCGTATCCCGGCGGTGTCACCGCGACGCTCGTGAGCATCTGGCACGAGGTGATGACCCGACCGTCCACGCGACGGTTGGAGGTGTTCTGCGAGGAGGCGGTGCTCTGGGCCGACGATGATCACCTCGGTCCCTTGCACGTGGAGACGAGCTCCGGACGGGAACTCGTCGCGGCCGTGTTGCCGGAGTGGACGCAGCGTTGCGTCGGACCGGACGAGATCGTCGTGCCGCTGTTGATGTACGCGACGCCGGCGAAGGCGTTCCTCGACGGGCTCGAGGAGGGCCGCGGGGGCACGCCCGACGCCGGCACCGCCCTGGCCGCGCACCGGATCGTGGAGCTCGCGTACCGCTCGGCGGCGGCCGGCGGGCGGCCGTTGTCCCTCGAATCGCTTCCGATCGGCGCCTCGGGGGCGCCGTGACGGAGTGGGGAAACCCGTGGGACCGGCGTCGTTTCCCGGCCGTCAGGTGGCGGCGTGGGAGCCGCCGCGTTGAGGCAAGCGGCGGGCTGCGCGAGAATGGCCGGGTCCCATCCCCGTCCTGGTGAGATCGATGCCGCTATCCGAGGAAGAGCAACGCATCCTGCGTGAGATCGAGGCGAACCTCACCGCGACCGATCCGGCGCTGGTGCAACAGGTTTCCGAGACGACGCTCTACCGCCACGCGACGCGAACCATCAAGTGGGCGGCGCTGGGGTTCGTCGTCGGGCTCGTGATCATGCTCGCGACGTTCACGTCGGCCACCGCGGTCGCCGTCGGTGGCTTCCTCGTGATGCTCGCGGCCCTGCTGGTGATCGAACGGAACCTCCGCAAGGTCGGCAAGGCCGGGCTCGAGAGCCTGACCGGCTCGATGCGGTCGGGGGCGCTCGGGAACCTCTTCGGGAGCTCGGACCGTCCCTGGCGCGACCGCTGGCGTCGCGACAGCTGATGGGCACGTTCACGACGGCGCAGGCGGCGCGGCTCACGGGGTGTTCCCGCAGCCAACTCGAGTATTGGGCGCGCACGGAGCTCGTCCTGCCGAGCGACTCGTCGGCGCGCGTCCGGCGCTATGCGTTTCGGGACCTCGTCGCGCTGCGCGTCGTCCGCTCGTTGCTCGACGCCGGCCTGTCGCTCACGAAGGTCCGTCGTGCGCTGAGCTATCTGTTGGCCTCCGGCGAGGATGTGACCGGGCTTCGCATCGTCACCGACGGTGACACGGTCTGGGCGTGTCGCGACGACGGGCAGATCCTCGATGCGTTGCGCCATGGTCAGCTCGCGTTGTTCGTCGCGGTGGATCACTACGCCGCGGAGGTCTCCGCCGAGATCGCCGTGTTCGACGCCGAACGTCGGGCCTTCGTGGAACGGTTGCACGAAGAGGCCGTTCCCGCCGTCTGACCGATGCGGCCGCGGCGTGGTCGGCTCAGCGTCGGATCAACGGACGCGGGTCGAGTTCCCGGCGCCACCGTTGGGCCGCGGTCTCCTCGGCCTGCAGGAGCGATTCAATCTCGTCGGTGTACTCCCATGCCGCGGCGGCGTCGTCCTCGGTCGGTGGCTCCGGCGAGTACATCGCCACGCCGTAGCTCGCGGCGAGATCGACCAAGGGCTCGTGGAGCGGCCCGGCGCCGTGTGCCGTCACGCTCGACGCGATCTCGAGCGGCGTCGACGTGGCGCGCGCCGGGATCCCGGACGCGTCGAGATGGCGCAATGTGGTGGACCACGCGGCCCGGACCGCGTCACGGGTATCGGCCGAGGTTCGCACCCGTTGCCCCCGCCGGCGCTTGAGCCGGGGGACGGCGACGATGTACGCGACGACGAGACCGATGACGAGCAGCGGCACGAGAATCCAGAGCAGCAGGGTGAGCGACACGCCCGACGATGAGCCGTTCGACGCGGGTTGCGCCGCGGGCCCGGAGCCGGGCACCGGCACCGCGGCGGTGGTGTTGGTGGAGGTCGGCGTGACGGGTCGGGCGGTCACCGTGGTCGGCACCGGCGTGACGGGGGCTGGTACCGGGCCCGGTTGGGTGAACGGTGGCGTCTGTCCCGGCGCGGTTCCCTGGGGCGTGGGATCGAACTCGACCCAGCCCAACTCGGGCGACAACCACACCTCGACCCAGGCGTGCGCGTCGATGTTCCGGACCGTGAACAACGAGGGATCGTTTGCGCTGGAGATCCCCGATGTGAATCCCACCGCGACCCGGGCCGGCAGCCCGATGGCCCGCGCCATGGCGGCGTAGGTCCCGGCGAACTGTTCGCAGAAGCCCTGCCGATTGGTGAGGAAGTCGACCAGGTTCCGGGTGTCGGTGGCATCGAGGTTGTAGGTGAACTTGTTGGCGGGGTCGGTGAAGAACCGCACGAGCGCGGTCGCCTGTTCGTAGCGGTTCCTCCCGCCGCCGGTGATGCTGTGCGCCTGCCGGCGGACGGCGGAGGGGAAGCGGTGGGGAAGCCGGAGGTATTGCCGGCTGATGGCGCTCGGGACCGCCGTGGCGGTGGCGCCGATCTGTTCCGGTGTCAACCTCGAGGTCGGAACCTTGGAATCCACGGTGTAGCTCCGGCCGTTGATGTCGCCGCGCGCGATGACCAGCGCGTGGAGCCCGCTCACGACGCGCGCGTCGGGGAACGAGATGGCGACGGGGTCGTACGCGGCCGGAATCCATCCGGCATCGTTCGATCCGCCGGCGATGCTCGACAGATCCTCGATGTGGTACTGCTGGCGGACGGTCCCCGGCGCGGGAGTCGGGGTCAGAGACCCACCGGCGCGCTGCGACTCGCCTTCGGGGGGATTCCACGTGATGCCGTCGAAGCGATCGAGGGCGGCGAATCGGTACTTGAGACGCTGGGTCCCGCCGACACGCACCGTGAACACCGGATGCGTCGGTTGGCGCAGGTACGGGGCGCGGATGCTGACGCGTGGGTCGTTCAAGCTGATCGTCCCGTTGCCGTCGTCGCGTGAGCCGGCACGGTGGCGGTAGTTGACGAGCGCGTCGTCGTGCGCGCCCGGCAGGTGCGGGCCGACGAGCGCACCCGCGGTGATCGCGACGATGCCCACGACCGCGCCGACGGCGAGGGTTCGGGACGCGGAGCCGAGCGCGCGCCCGCTGAACCAGGCGCGCTGGCGCGCGAGCAACACGTCGTGTTGCAGGAGCAGGAATGCGATCGCCGCGATCGCGAACGCGACGGTGGCGACAGCCTGGTAGTCCGATGTCCCCAACGTGGCCGACAGCACGAACAGCACGAGCGCCGGAACGATCGCACCGATCGTCGCGTCGAGCCGGAAGGCCAGCCAATCGGCGGTCGCGGCGACGAGCCACGTCGCGACGACGGCGAGCAATACCGTGCCGGTGTGCGCCGCGACGGGCGCGATGCCGGTGCGGAGCACGTGCCACCCGGCGCTCGCGTCGCGGCGGAACGCGTCGACGGTCGAGGCGGTCGGCAGCCCCAGCGTGGTCGTCGTCGCTTCGAACGCGGCGACGGCGTACACCACGAGACCGACGAGCGAGATCCCGAACGCGACGACACGGGGCCAGCGCCACCGCCTCGAGGCGAAACCCACGAGGTGGGGGAGCAGCGCGGCCCCGAGGACGGGCGCGACGAAGGACGGGCGGTCGAAGATGCGTCGCAGGCTCAGCGCCGCGACGCAGCTCAGCGCGGTGAGCGCGAGCCCGGCGCGGAGGTTCCGGGGAGAGTCCATCGGCTGACGGCTTCGTTCCATGCGGTCGGGAAGGGCACGTGCGCGGCGTCGACATGGACCAGACTCGGCGCGAGGAATGCTTCGCGCCCTGCCGTGGCCTTGGTCGAGACGATCGTGACGACGCCGTAGCGGGTCGACAGGCCCGCGAGCTTCGCGAACTCCTCGTCGGTCGTGGCGCCCGTGACGACGACGAGCACGCCGGTGCGTTGCCGGCCCGCGAGCCCGGCGACGACCGAGAGCAGGCGATCCCCGGTGTCGAGCCGGATCTGGGCCAGGCGGTCCATCACCAGCGGCGCGTCGCCGGTGGCGGCGTCACCCAGGGTCTGGCCGTTGGAGGTCACGACCTCGACGCGCCGTCGCAGAGTGGCGAGCTTGGCCACGATCGACGCCGCGGCTTCGACCGCCAGCTCGAAGGACACGATGTCGTATGCGCTTGCCCGCGTGTCGAGCAGCACGGTCGCGTGCGCGCGGGCGCGCGTCTCGTCCTGCCGGACCATCAGCTCACCGACGCGCGCCGTGGAGCGCCAGTGCACGCGTCGCAGGTCGTCACCGATCTCGTAGTCGCGCAGCGTCAGGAAATCTTCGCCGTCCGCGGAGAAGACCGACGCGCGGACGGTGTCGGCCGTTGCCGCGTGCCGCCCCGGCGCGTCGGGAGGGGCGACGATGTCGTGGATCCGGGGCCGCACGATCACCTCGTCGATTCCGGTGGCCAACTGCGATGAGCGGGCCAGGCCGAACGGGTCGAACAGCCCGAGCGTCAGCGGACCGATCGGGTACCGGCCGCGGCGCGAGGTCGGTACCCGGTACGCGGCGCGGGCGATGTCGCCCGGCGGGATCGGCGGGACGAGGAACCGGGCCGCGCGCCGGCCGTCGTCGAAGACGTCGGTGATGTGCTGCACCGGTGTGGCGCGCGCCGAACGGTTCTCGGCCGACAGGTCGACGCGTCCCTCCGCGCCGACGTGCAGACGCGGCGGCTGCACGGAACGCCGCATGTCGATGTCGATGTGACGCGTGCGGGCCCAGCCCAACGAGCCCGCGAGCAACACGATGCTCGTCGTTCCCAGCACGATGAGCTCGACGGCCCCGAGCATCCGGCCGCCGACGAGCAATCCGATCGATGCTCCGAGCAGCGCCCACCCGCGGCGAGTGAGGCCGGCACCGCGCATGGTTCAGGCGCCGGTCGAACCGGGAACCGGCACGGAGTCGAGCACCTGCTGGACCACGTCGGCGGGAGCGACCCCGCGCAACTGGGCCTCGGGCGCGACGAGGAGCCGGTGCTCGAGCACGGCGGACGCGAGTGACTTCACGTCGTCGGGCACGACGTACTCGCGGCCGGAGCTCGCGGCGAGCGCCCGGGCGGCGCGTTGGAGCGACAGTGCACCTCGGGGGCTGACGCCGAGCGAGAGATCACGATGGCGGCGGGTTGCTTCGGCGAGGTCGACGATGTATCCCTTGAGGATCGGGGCGACGTGGATCTCGGACACGAATTCCGCGGCCTCGGCGACGTCGGCCGCGCTCGCGACCGGTCGCAGTTCCTCCACCGACAGGTGGCTGCCCTGGGTCTCGAGGATGGCGATCTCGGCGTCGCGGCTCGGATAGCCCATGCGGATCCGCATGAGGAAGCGGTCGAGCTGGGCCTCGGGGAGGGGATAGGTGCCCTCGAGCTCGATCGGGTTCTGGGTCGCGATGACCATGAACGGCCGGGCGAGTCGATAGGTGTTGGCGTCGACGGTGACCTGTCGTTCCTCCATCGCCTCGAGCAGGGCCGACTGGGTCTTGGGAGAAGCCCGGTTGATCTCGTCGGCGAGCACGACGTTGGCGAACACGCCGCCAGGCCGGAACTCGAACTCGTTGTCGGCGCGGTTCCACACCGACACCCCGGTGACGTCGGAGGGGAGCAGGTCGGGCGTGAACTGGATCCGCCGCCAGGTACCCCCGATGGAGGCCGCCATCGCCTTGGCCAGGGAGGTCTTGCCGACGCCGGGGACGTCCTCGATGAGGAGGTGGCCCTCGGCGAACAGGCCGACGAGCGCGAGGCGCACGGCGTCCTCCTTGCCCTGGATCACCAGCTCGATGTTGGCGAGCAGCGCATCGAAGAGCCGGTCGAAACGCGCGTCGCGGCGAGCGGTGGCGTACTGGACCACGGAGTCCCCTTCCCCGGTCGACGTGCGAATAGTACCCGAACGACCGGATCGCCCGGTCGATCCCCGATACGGCGGCATTCCAGTGTCACAGGTGTTGTTCGACGCCGGAGGGCATCGGGTTGAGACCGGGTGCGGGTCGAGACCGGACACGGTCGAATTCGGCCGCGAGGTCAGATCGGGCACGGCGTCGGCCTTGTACCGTGAGGGCGTGCTGCGGTTCTGGTGGGAGACGTTCGTCGGGATCCTTCGCCGGCCCCGTCTGTGGGGCACGGCCCTGCGCCAGACGGGCCGGTTGGCGCGGCCGGGCTGGTGGCGACGTCCGCCGTTCCTCCCTGTGCCCGACCGGGCCTACCTCCGGTTCCGGATGGAGACCCAGTACGGCGCCGACGGCGACCCCGAGCCGACCGACGTGCTCGAGTACCTCGAGTGGTGCCGATCCATGGAGCGAGGCGTGCTCGGGCCCGGCGCCTGAGCGCCCCGGTACACTCGCGGAGCATCCGTTCGTTCCGTCGGATCGGCGCAGCGGCGGACGATCGACACGTTCGGGCGAGGAGGTCTCGCAGCTTGGGGAGAGCGCTCTTGCTCAACGCCAGCTTCGAGCCCCTGTGCGTCCTGCCGGCTCGGAGAGCGGTGGTGCTCGTGTTGCGCGAGAAGGCCGAGGTGGTGGCCCGCAACGGTGTCGAACTCCGGTCCGAACGCCTGACGATCGCCGTGCCGTCGGTGGTGCGCCTCGTGCAGTACGTCCGGGTACCGCACCGCAGCCGGGTGCCGCTGTCGAAACGGGCGGTGTTCGCCCGCGACGCGAACCGGTGTCAGTACTGCGATCACACGGCCGAGAACGTGGACCACGTCGTCCCGCGTTCGCGCGGTGGGCTTCACGAGTGGGAGAACGTCGTCGCCTCGTGTCGTGCGTGCAACGCCCGCAAGGAGGACCGCCTCCTGCACGAGACGGGTATGCGGCTGCGCCGGCCGCCGGTCACGCCCCATCATTCGGTGCTGTTCACCGCGGCCTCCGGTGCACTCGACCCGGCCTGGGAGCCCTGGCTCGGGTCCCGGGACGCCGTCTCGGCGTAGTCGCGCGCCCCGGCGTTCTCGCGCGCCCCGGTACCGGCCCGATTCCCTCGTAGCCCCGCCCGTCCACCGCCCGTCGTCACGCCGCTCGTTCGGCGCGCCCGGTGTCGCGCGCCTCGTCCCCGATCGTGCTCCTCGCAGCCCGGTTCCTCGCGACCAGTTCCTCGCGCCGTGGCGCGATGTGGAGGGAAAGGGTGTTGACGGGTGGGGAATGGTGGCGTATGGTGTCACGAAGTGGTGTGGAGGGGAGCGGTTTCCCGAAGCGCGAGGCGACCATCAGCGAGGGGTGCGGGATGTTTCTCGGGGAGTTCCAACACTCCCTGGACGCGAAAGGGCGGGTGATCCTTCCCGCCAAGTTCCGCGACCAGCTCGCCGACGGTGCCTTCGTCGCCAAGGGGGGCGATGGCTGCCTCTTCGTCTATACGGCGGAGGAGTTCACGAACGTGGCGACGGATGTGAGGGAGAAGGCGAAGCTCGATGCCACCCGGCGTCAAGCGGCGCGTTCCTTTTTCGCCGGCGCCGCCGACGTCCTCCCCGACAAGCAGGGGCGGGTGGCGATCCCGCAGCACCTCCGCGAGTTCGCGGGCCTCGAGCGCGACGTGGTCGTCGCCGGGGTGTTCTCCCGCATCGAGATCTGGGACAGCGCGCGATGGCGTGAACGTGAACGCCAGGGCGACGCCGCGCTGACCGACGCCGAAGACCTCAACGACTTCGGCATCTGAGGTACCGCCCACGACACGGCGACACCGGCAACACGGCGACACCGGCGACACCGGCGACACCGGCGACACCGGCGACACCGGCGACACCGGCAACACCGGCAACACCGGCAACACCGGCAACACGGCAATACCAGCACGACAACTTGACAGGCGAGGGACCGGAGTCCGGGACCCGCCACCAGCCCCCTGGCCCGCGCGGTTGAAGGCCCCTACTCCGCCCGCTTCCAACCGAGTCGACCCGGGGAGAAATCCGGACGGCAACTTGTGGTCCGGGGGGCTGGTGGCGGGCCTGCGGACGATGGCCCGAGCAACGCAACGTCGGCGACGCGACATCGGCACAGAGGGGGCACGACGTGGGTGCGACGTTCGTGCACCGCCCGGTGATGTACCGGGAGGTGGTCGAACTTCTCACGCCCGTCCCGGCCGGTGTGGTCATCGACGGCACGCTCGGTGGGGGAGGGCACGCCCGACTCCTGCTCCGCGCGCGCCCCGACCTGCGGCTGCTCGGGATCGATCGGGATCGCAGTGCGATCGACGCCGCACGCGTTGGGCTCGCCGAGTTCGGCGACCGGGTGGTGATCGTGCACGGGGGGTTCGAACGTCTCGCCGACATCGTGGCCGACCAACGAAGCGAGGGAGACGTCGTGGGGATCCTGTTCGACCTGGGAGTCAGCAGTCCGCAACTCGATCGGGCCGAGCGGGGTTTCTCGTACTGGGCCGATGCCCCGCTCGACATGCGTATGGACGCCGCGCAGGAGCTCACCGCCGCGGCCGTCGTCAACGAGTACGGCGAATACGAGTTGGCGTCGCTGATCGCCGGCAATGGTGAGGAGAAGTTCGCCCGGCGCATCGCGCGTGAGATCGTCGAGCGGCGCCCGATCGAGTCGACCGGCGAGCTCGTCGACGCGATCAAGGCCGCGATCCCGGCGCCGGCCCGTCGCCGCGGGGGTCACCCGGCCCGGCGCACGTTCCAGGCGATCCGCATGGAGGTGAATCGCGAGCTGCCCAACCTGGCCGACGGACTCGACGACGCCGTGCACCTGCTCTCGCCCGGCGGGCGGATGCTCGTGCTGGCGTACCACTCCCTCGAGGACCGCGTCGTGAAGCGCCGGTTCGCGGATTGGTCGGGGGCTCCCGAGCCGCAGCCGTACGTGCCGCGCGGTCGTCCGGAGCCCGTGCCGGTGCCGAGCCCCGAGCCGCTGGTGCGCATCCTGACGCGCAAGCCCCTCCGGCCGCGCGCGGACGAGATCGCCGAGAACTCGCGCGCCGAAAGCGCCCGCCTCCGCGCGGCCGAGAAGATCTCCACGGGTGCGGGGTCAGGGAGGCCCCGACCATGAGCAACACCGCCGCTCGAGTGGCCGCTCCTCGCCTCCGTCACACCACCCGCGTGGGCGGGACGGCGGCCGCTCCGCGGCGTCGGACCGACCCGACGCCGGTCGCCCCGAAGCCAATTGTCCCGAAGACAGGTGCCCCGAAGTCGGGATTGGCCA
>Ga0209048_10000277_pt1 | contig 56410 bp, 51 predicted proteins | sample FrelakmetCRP12CR_FD_187146 | JGI IMG/M metagenome (GOLD analysis project Ga0209048, IMG submission 187146) | Freshwater lake sediment microbial communities from the University of Notre Dame, USA, for methane emissions studies - CRP12 CR (SPAdes)... | ecosystem: Environmental > Aquatic >...
CGTGGCTGTGCTGGTCCCGGATCGCGCGCGAGCTGAGCGCGCGCTCGCCGTAGTCGGCGGTGAGGCGCGTCACGAGATCGGCGACGTCGCGCGCGTCGGGCCGCGCATGACGGAGGGCGGCAGGGGCGTTCATGGCGGGCCTCGGACTCGGGACTTAGAAGCGCGGCAATTCCGGATGCGCCATCTTGCCATGGTGCACATGCATCTTGCCGAATTCCGCGCAGCGGGAAAGGGTCGGGACGCCCTTGCCCGGATTGAGCAGCGAATGCGCGTCGAACGCAGCCTTGACGGCGAGAAAGCGCTCGAGCTCGGGCGGCCGGAACTGCACGCACATCTGCGGCAGCTTTTCCGCACCTACACCGTGCTCGCCGGTGATCGTGCCGCCAACCTCGATGCACAGCTCGAGGATGGCCGCGCCGAACGCTTCGGCACGCACGATCTCGTCGGCGATGTTGGCGTCGTACATGATCAGCGGGTGCAGATTGCCGTCGCCTGCGTGGAAGACATTGGCGCAGCGCAGCTTGTACTCGTCCGACAGCGCCTCGATCCGCCGCAGCACCTGGGCAAGCGCCTTGCGCGGAATGGTCCCGTCCATGCAGTAGTAATCCGGCGTGATCCGGCCGATCGCCGGAAACGCCGCCTTGCGCCCCGACCAGAGCAGGAGGCGTTCGCGATCGTCCTTCGAAACGCGGATCCCCGTCGCGCCAGCCTCGGCGAGCACACGCCTGATTTCCGCCATGTCGGCGGCGACCTCCTCGGGCGTGCCGTCGGTCTCGACCAGCAGCACCGCGGCAGCGTCGAGCGGATAGCTGGCGTGGACGAACTCCTCGACCGCCCGCGTCGCCTTGCGGTCCATCATCTCCAGTCCCGCCGGCACGATGCCCGCCCCGATCACCGCCGCCACCGCCGCGCCCGCCGCGCCGACGTCGTCGAATGCCGCGAGCGCGACCTGCGCCGTCTGCGGTTTGGGCGTGAGCTTCACCGTGATCTCGGTGATGACCGCGAGCAGCCCCTCGGAGCCGGTCACGAGAGCAAGCAGATCGTAGCCCGCGCTGTCGAGGGCGTCGCCGCCGAATTCGACAATCTCGCCGGTGATCAATACCCCGCGCACGCGACGGATGTTGTGGACCGTGAGCCCGTACTTGAGGCAGTGGACACCGCCGGCGTTCTCGGCGACGTTGCCGCCGATGGTGCAGGCGATCTGCGACGACGGATCCGGCGCGTAATAGAGTCCGTAAGCTGCGGCGGCCTCGGAGATCGCCAGGTTGCGCACCCCGGGCTGCACGACCGCGGTGCGCGCCAGCGGGTCGATCGTGAGAATCCTCCGGAATTTCGCCATCGACAGGAGCACCCCGCGCTTGTCGGGAAGGGCCCCGCCGGAAAGACTCGTCCCGGCGCCGCGAGCGACGACCGGCACGCGCGCCGCATGGCAATTGACCAGGACGGCGACAACCTGCGCCTCGCTCTCGGGGATCGCAACCGCGGCGGGCAGCTCGCGATACATCGTGAGTCCGTCGCACTCGTAAGGCCTCGTCTCCTCGGTCGTCGTCAGCAGGGCCGACGGCGGCAGGATGGCCGCGAGCTGGGCGTGGACGGCGGGATCGAGCATCGGGGTCGGCGGCGCGAGGTCGGATAACGCAGCGGAGCGGCGTACCGCTCCCGGCGCTCTCGATTATTCCACATCGCCGCCCGCCGGGCACGATCGCCGTGGCTCTCCCGAAAGGCCCCATTCGACGAGCGGCTATACGGCGCGGCGGCGGTTCCTTAGAATCCGGCGCTCCCGGCGGCCTCGCCGTGGCATCATCGCACTCTCACCGAAACAGGGGAACACCATGCGGACCTCGCGCATCCTTTGCAGCCTGGCCATCACCGTCTTTGCCATCCTGGCGTTGCCGGCCGCCGCGCAGACGACGATGAAGATCAACATCTCGCTCGCGCAAAACTCGCATTACGGCGTTGCGATCGACACGTTCGCTAGGGAGGTCGAGGCGCGCACGAACGGCCGCTACAAGGTCCAGACGTTCTACGCCGGCGCGCTCGGCGCGGAGCGCGAGTCGGTCGAGGGCGTCCAGCTCGGCACGCTCGACCTGACGCTGACCTCCACGGGCCCGCTGCCGAATTTCGTGCCGGAAGTCGCGATCCTCGATATCCCGTTCCTGTTCCGGGATTACGCGCACGCGCGGGCGGTGCTCGACGGACCGATCGGCCAGGACATGCTGCAGAAGTTCCCGCCGAAGGGAATCGTCGCGCTCGCCTGGGCCGAGAACGGCTTCCGGCACATGACCAACAGCAAGCGGCCGGTCAACGTGCCCGACGACCTGAAGGGCCTCAAGATGCGGACGATGGAGAACCCCATCCACATCCAGGCGTACAAGCAGTTCGGCATCCTGCCGACGCCGATGGCATTCACCGAGGTGTTCACGGCTCTGCAGCAGGGTACGGTCGACGGCCAGGAGAACCCGTTGTCGGTCATCACCTCGGCGAAGCTCGACCAGGTCCAGAAGAACCTGTCGCTCACCGGGCACGTCTACTCGCCGGCCGTGATCCTGATGAACAAGGCGCAGTGGGACAAGTTGTCGGCGGCCGACCGTCAGGCCTTCCTCGACGCGGCAAAGGAAGCGGTCAAGGCCAACCGCGCCCGCATCGACGACGACGAGAGGAAGGCCGTTGCCGATCTTCGCGCCAAGGGAATGGCCGTCGTCGACAATGTGGACAAGGCCAAGTTCCAGGCGGCGCTGGCGCCGGTCTACGCCGATTTCGGCAAGCGCTTCGGCCAGGAAAACATCGACAAGATCAAGAATTACAAATAGGACCACCCATGCAGCAAGCAGCGATCGTCGGGTCGATTGGCTCCTGCGGTGACGCCATCGACACCCGCGCCGCCCGGCACCTTGAGCTCGCCTTCCGGCACATGATGCGTGGGCCGGGCACCGAGCACGATGAAAGCTTCATCCGTCTGGTGACCGGCGAGCCGCATCCGCTCGGCAACGTAGCCGTTGTTTCCGACGCGGGCAACCTGGCGACCACACAGGCCGCCATCGGGCCGCTGCTCAGCTGTGACTTCCCTGCGGCGGTGCTGTACCCCAATGGCGTCTCCGAATCCGTGGCGCGATCGGTCGCGGCCCTGGGATTCGAGAGCCAGGGAGCGATGCCGGCGATGGCCGTGGACATCGAGCGCATGGCCGCCACGGCGCTCCCGCCGGGCTACGACTGGGCCCGGATCGGCGCCGGCGACGACGGCCGCGGGTGGGCCGAGGCCCTGGCCGTCGGTTACGGGCTTCCGCAGGGCGTCGCACGTCTGTTCTCGCCCGAATCCCTCGGAGCTGACCTGGCGCCCGGTGCCCGAACTCAGTTCTTCGCGATCCTCCGGGACGGCCGGGCCGTGGCCACATCGCTCCTCTACCTGGCGGACGGCCTGGCTGGCATCTACTGTGTGGCGACGCTGCCCGACGAACGTGGCAAGGGTCTCGGTGCCCACGTAACGGCCGAGGCCCTGCGCATCGCCCACCACCTCGGCTATGGCGTCGGGGTTCTGCAGTCGTCCCCGGCGGGCCACTCCGTCTATCTTGGCCTTGGTTTCGAGGACCTGGGCGAGGTGCCGATGTTCGTCCGCATGCCCGCCTGACGACGGCACCGGGTCGCGGGTCCGGTCGAGTCTGATCAGCGTGGTTCATGCAACTAGCGGTACCCGAACACACCCGGCAGCAGCGTACTGATCTGCGGGACCAGCGACAGCAGCGCCAGCACCGCGACCTGCGCCCACAGGAACGGCCACAATTCGGCGACCAGCCGCGTCAGCGGCACGCGCGCGACCACCGAAGTGACGAACAGCAGCCCGCCGACAGGCGGCGTCAGCATCCCCATCGTGAGGTTCACGATGACGATGATTCCGAATTGCAGGTCGCTGATGCCGAGCGCGTGCGCGATCGGCGCGAGGATGGGGACCAGCACGACCACGCCTGGCAGCGGCTCGATGAAGATGCCGAAGACCAGCAGCAGCACGTTGACGGCGAACAGGAACGCGAGCGGCGACAGGTTCATGCCGACGATCCACGCGGTGAGATCCTGCGGCACGCGCGAGATCGTCAGCACCCACGCGAAAGCCGCCGACATCGCGACGATGATCAGCACCGAGGCGGTCATCAGCGCCGACCGCGACAGGATGCCCGGCAGCATCCGCCATTCGAGCGAGCCGTAGATCCAGCGTCCGGCCGCGAGCGCATAGAACACGGCCACTACGCTCGCCTCCGTCGGTGTGAAAGCGCCCGACGCGATGCCGCCCAGGATCAGCACCGGCAGCACCAGCGCGGGCAGCGCGCGCCAGGTGTTGCGCAGGTAATCCGCGAGGAGGAGGGTTTCGGCGACGCCGCGATAATTGCGCCGCACCGAGATCACGTGGTTGATCGCCGCCATCGCCACGGCGATGAGCGCGCCCGGCACCACGCCGGCGATCATCAGCCCGACGAGGTTCACCTCGGGGTAGGCCAGCGCATAGATGATCATGCTGATCGACGGCGGAATGATCGGGCCGAGGATCGACACGGCGGCCGTCAGCGCGGCCGCGTACTCCGCGCGGTAGCCGTCGCTCTTCATCATCCGGATCATGATCGCGCCCGGCCCCGCGGCATCCGCCAGCGCCGAGCCGCTGATGCCGGAGAAGAAGGTGATGGCGAGGATGTTCGTGTGCCCGAGGCCGCCGCGGAAGCGGCCGACGAACTGCGACGCGAAGCGCAGCAGCACCGCCGACAGCGCGCCGCCGGTCATCAGCTCGGCGGTCAGGATGAAGAACGGCACCGCCATCAGCGCGAACACGTCGATCCCGCTGAACAGGTACTTGGGCAGCGCGACGAGCGGCAGGCTGCCGTGGACCAGGATCGCCACCAGCGTACCGCCGCCCAGCGCGAACGCCACCGGCACGCCGAGCGCGAGCAGCACGATGCAGGCGATGAAGAGCGCGGCGATCACAGCTTCACCGAGTCCGCGTCGAACTCGGCGTCGGCCAGGAAGCGCCCGTGCCGCAGGTACGGCGCAGCCATCAGCAGCAGATGGACGATCATCAACGCGAAGCCGATCGGCATCGCCAGATAGACCGCGCCGATCGGAATCTGCATCACCGGCGTCGTCTGTCCCCAGGTAGCCATCGCATAGCGCGCGCCGAGCCAGAACATCGTCGCGAAGAAGACGAGCAACAGCACGAAGATCGCCAGACGGATCCACGCGGCCTGCCGCGGGAGCGCGTCCTGCAACGCGTCGATGCCCACGTGTCCGCCGTAGCGCAATACGAGGCCGGCACCGAGAAAGGTGAGCCAGATCATCAGGTAGCGCGATACCTCCTCGACCCAGAGGATCGAGTGGTCGCTGAGGAACCGCAACGCGACGTTGGCGAACACCATCGCGGCCATCGCCGCGAGAATCGAGATGACGGCCCAGCGGTTGAGACGGATCAGCACACGGTCGAACGTCGAGAGCATCGGCACCTGCAGCGGGGATCCCGTCGGCGCGCGATTGTCGCATGGAACAAAGGGCCGATCGCGGATGCGCCCGCATCGCTATAATGGGACCGATCACGCCCGACCGGTGACGCGGGCTGCAATCCGATCGCCCGCGCATGCCCGATCCTCGCCGCAATCCCCGCCCTCTCGCCGGCCTCAGGGTCCTCGAACTCGGCGCGCTGATCGCCGGACCCTTCTGCGCGAAGATCCGCGCCGAATTCGGCGCGGAGGTGACCAAACTCGAACCGCCTGGCCAGGGCGACCCGCTGCGCAGTTGGCGTTACATGAAGGACGGCACGTCGCTGTGGTGGCACGTCCAGTCGCGCGGCAAGCGTTCGGTCGCCGTCGACCTGCGCCAGCCCGACGGCCAGGCGATCGCGAAGAAGCTCGCGCTCGCCGCCGACATCGTCGTCGAGAATTTCCGGCCGGGCACGATGGAGGCGTGGGGCCTGGGCTACGAAGCGCTCGCCGCCGGGAATCCGGGCCTCGTCATGGTGCGCATCTCGGGCTACGGCCAAAGCGGGCCCTACCGCGAGCGGCCGGGCTTCGGGGTGATCGGCGAAGCGATGGGCGGGTTGCGCTACGTCACCGGCACACCCGACCGACCGCCGTCGCGCACCGGCATCTCCATCGGCGACACGCTGTCGGCGCTGTACGGCGTCGTCGGCGCGATGATGGCGCTAGAGGCGCGGCGGAAGAGCGGCCGCGGGCAGGTCGTCGACGTCGCACTTTACGAATCGGTGTTCTCGGTGATGGAGTCGCTGCTGCCCGAGTTCGACGCCTTCGGCGCCATCCGCGAGCGCACGGGTTCGATTCTTCCGGGGATCGCGCCCTCGTCCGCCTATCGCTGCAGCGACGGCAGCTACGTGCTGATCGGCGCGAACGCCGACTCGATCTTCAAGCGGCTGTGCAAGGCGATGGGCCGTGACGATCTCGCGAACGACGTCTCGCTCGCGCACAACGACGGCCGCGCCGCGAGGCAGTCGTGGCTCGACGGCGAGATCGAGGACTGGACATCGACGAGCCCGCTTTCCGTGGTACTCGCCGCGCTCGAGGCGGCCGAGGTGCCGGCGTCGAAGATCTTTTCGATCGCCGACATCGCCGCCGATCCCCATTACGCGGCACGCGAAATGATCCGCCAGATTCGCCTCAAAGACGGCACGACCTTGAAAGTGCCGGGCGTCGTGCCGAAACTATCCGCAACTCCCGGCGATTTCGATGGCGGCGGTCCCGCGCTCGGCGAGCACACGGATGCCGTCCTCGTGGAACTCGGCTACGACGCGGCGGCGATCGCCGATCTCCGGCGCCGCCGCGTGATCTGATCGCTTCGGGAAGTCGCACGGACTCGCGCTCGCGCAGTCGAGACTAGACGCAACGGCCCCCGTCCACCTCCAGGCAGGCCCCGGTGATGAACGACGCCTCGTCGGAGGCGAGGAAGACCGCGGCGGTCGCGATGTCGGATGGCTGCGACAGGCGGCCGAGGGGAATCGTCGCGACGAATTTCGCGCGCATCTCCGGGGTATCGCGACCCATGAAAGCGGCGAGCATCCCCGTCTCGCCGGCGACCGGGTTGATGACGTTGACGCGGATGTTGTCGGGCGCGAGTTCGGCCGCCATCGAGCGCGAGGTGACGATCGCGGCGCCCTTGCTGCCGTTGTACCAGGTGAGCCCCGGCCGCGGCCGCACGCCGGCCGTCGACGCGATCGTGATGAACACGCCGTTTCTCTTCTTGCGGAAATGCGGCACCGCGTGCCGCGCGGCAAGGAAGAGGCTCTTGACGTTGACGCGATAGATCCGGTCGAACTCCTCCTCGGTCACGTCGAGCATCGGCTGGTTCTTGTGCGTCGTGCCCGCGTTGTTGACCACGATGTCGAGATCGCCGAACCCGTCCAGCGCGAAGCGGACCAGCGCGGCGACATCGCGGTCGTTCGACACATCGCCGGCACAGAACAGCGCTTGCCCGCCCGCCGCGACGATCTCGCGCGCGACGCGCTCGCCACCCGCGACGTCGATGTCGTTGACGACGACTTTGGCGCCCTCGCGCGCGAAGCGCTTGGCGATGCCTTCACCAAAGCCGGAACCCGCACCCGTGACGATGGCTATCTTGTTCGGCAGTCGCATTCAGGAACCCTCGATTCGACGCGCCGGACCGCCGACGCTCACCCGTGCTGGAGAACGACGGTCTTCAGCACCGTGAACCCGTAGAGCGCCTCGAGGCCCTTCTCGCGGCCGTAGCCCGAATGCTTGACGCCACCGAAAGGGAGCTCCACGCCGCCGCCGGCACCATAATTGTTGACGAACACCTGCCCGCTCCGGATCGCGCGGGCCATTCGCAGCTGCCGGCCGCCATCGTGCGTCCACACGCCGGCGACGAGGCCGAAATCCGTGGCGTTGGCGATGCGGACGGCATCCGCCTCGTCGGCGAACGGCATCGCCGCGAGCACGGGACCGAAGACCTCCTCGCACGCGAGGCGGCACGTCGGCGGGACGTCGCGCAGCAGACAGGGCTCGACGTAGTAGCCGGTTGCCGGCGCGTCGGCGACGATTGCGCCCTTGGCAACCGTCGCGTGGCCGTCGCGCTCGGCCTCCGCGAGGAATCCGCGCACGCGCTCCAGCTGGCCGGCGCGGATCAGCGGCCCGCAGTCGAGATCGGCGAGCGCCGGACCCACCCGCAGCGCATCGAAGCGCGCGCCAAGCCTCGCCAATACCTCGTCGTAGCGGGAGTGTTCCACCAGCAACCGGCTCCCGGCCGAGCACGTCTGGCCGGCGTTCTGCACGATCGCGTTGACGATGACCGGCAGCGCGGCGTCGAGATCGGCATCGGCGAAGACGATCTGGGCTCCCTTGCCGCCGAGCTCGAGGGTCACCGGGCAGTGTCGCTTCGCGGCCTCGCCCGCGACCCATGCGCCCGTCGCCGGCGAGCCGGTGAAGGAAAGATGCTCGATGCCGCGATGCGCAGCAAGCGCCGCGCCCGCTTCGCGCCCGAGTCCGGTGACGATGTTGAGCGCGCCTTCGGGAAAGCCCACCCCCGCGGCGAGTTCCGCGATGCGCAGCAGCGAAAGACAAGCGTCCTCCGCCGGCTTGACGACACAGGCATTGCCGGCGGCGAGCGCGCCGCCGACCGAGCGCCCGAAGATCTGCAGCGGATAGTTCCACGGGATGATGTGGCCGGTGACACCGTGCGGCTCGCGCCATGTCAGTACCGTATAGCCCGCGGCGTACGGAATCGTCGCGCCGTGCAGCTTGTCCGGCGCGCCGCCGTAGAACTCGAAGTAGCGCGCACACGCCGCGGCGTCGGCGCGTGCCTGCTTCAGCGGCTTTCCGCAGTCGCGCGCCTCGATCAGCGCGAGCTCGTCGGCATGGTCGACGATTGCGCGCGCGAGCTTCGCGAGCAGCCGGCCCTTTTCCGCAGGCGCGAGCCGACCCCAGATACCGTCTCGCGCATGTTCGGCGGCTTGCACGGCACGGTCGATGTCCTCGGCGGTTCCAAAGGCGATGGCCGCGAACGGCCTGCCGTCCGAAGGGTCGATCATCGGCAGCGTCGCGCCGGTGATCGGAGCGACCCAGCGGTTTCCGATGAAGTGTTCCGGCCGCGTGGTGATCGGTGGAAACGGGTGCGGGGCGTTCATCGCGACGGGGCGTGGGTCACGGAAAGGACCAGCTCACTTGGCGCCGGCGGGCCGGAACTTCCAGGCCAGCGTGTTTTCGTCCGTCCGCGGGACGTACGTGATGCCATCGCGCGTCGCCCACAGGTTGACCTGGAAATGCAGCGGCACGATTCCCGTATCGTTGATGGCGAGTTCGGTCGCACGCTGCAGCAGCGCCTCGCGCTTGGCATCGTCGACGGTCGCGAGCGCATCCTCGGTCAGCGCGTCGACCTTGCTGTTCGAGTAACGTCCGCGATTGGCCGTGCCGTAGCCCCTGTCGCGGTTGTACGTCATCAGCAGCGCCTTCAACGACGACGACGCTTCGCCCGTGCCCGTACTCCAGCCCAGGAGCATGAAGCTGAACTTCAGCTCGGTTGCCTGCGTGAAGTAGGTCGACGACGGCATCGCGACGACCTTGGTGTCGATGCCGACACGCGTCAGCATCTGCGCCACCGCCTGCGCGATCTTCGCGTCGTTGACGTAGCGATTGTTCGGCGCGTGGATCGTCAGACCGAAGCCGTCCGGGTAGCCGGCTTCGGCGAGGAGCTTCTTCGCACCCTCCGGGTCGTAGGGTTCGACCTTGAGATTCTTGGTCGCGCCGAAGAGAAAATCGGGGATGAGCTGGCCGGAGGGGATCGCCTCGCCCTCCATGACCTTCTCCACCATGGCCTGCCGGTTGATCGCCTTCGAGATCGCCTTGCGGACGCGCGCGTCCTTGAGCGGGTTCTTCGTCATCGGCTTCCCGGCCTTGTCGGTCACGAACGGCGAGACGTCGCGATCGCTGTCCATGTGCAGGTAGATCAGCCGGTCGGCGACCGTGCGAAACACCTGGAGGCGCTTGTCCTTCCTGAGCTGCGCCACATCGGAGGTCGGCACGTTCTCGATCACCTGGATGTCGCCCGAAAGCAGCGCCGCGACGCGCGACGCGTCCTGCGGCAGCAGCCGCAAGGTGACTTTCTCCCACGGCGTCTTGCCGCCCCAATAGGCGTCGTTGCGTGCGAGCTCGATGCGGTCGCCTTTTGCATAGCGGACGAGCTTGTACGGACCGGTGCCGACGGCCGACTTGCCGCTGTTGAAATCGTCGGTCGTCGCCTTCGCCGCAGACTTCGAAACGATCACGACCTGCGTCATGTCCGACGGCATCAGCGGGTACGGCGTCGCGGTCCTGAAGCGGATCGTCAACGGATCGACGACGACGAGCTCCTTGATCTGCTTCGTGTAAGCAGTGAATGGCGACGGGCTGTTCGGCACCGTCGGCACGCGCTCGATCGACGCGACGACGTCGGCCGCGGTGAAGTCGCTTCCGTCGTGGAACTTGACGCCCCGGCGCAGCTTGAACTCCCACGTCAACGGATCGATCGCCTTCCACTCGGTCGCCAGCCCCGGCTCGAGCTGCGATTTCTCGTTGCGCTGGACCAGGTAGCCGAAGAGGTGCGCGGCGACATTGTTGTTCGGCGTCACGTTGTGATAGTGCGGGTCGATTGCGGTGACGTCGGTGCCGAGGCCGATCGTCAGGTTGGCGGCGGCAGCGGGAAGCGCGGCGGCAAGGATGGCGAAAACGGCGGCGGCGGCCAGGACTCGCGGCGCGGGCAGGCGTTGCAGTGGCATGCATCCCCTTCGATCGGTGGACATCATCCTTGTCCGCGAAGGATAGCGCAACCGACACGCCGTGTAACAAAGTGTTGCCACAGGCGATGCGCCGACGCCGTGCCGGCCCCATCCCCGGTCATCGCGTCAACCTCCCCGCCGGATCCGGCGTTGACGGCAGCGAGACCCGCGCGTAGCGACGCATCGAACCGCGCCGCCACGTCCCCGATTGGATACCCGTCACCGGAGGCCCTCATGTTCCATCGCCTTGCCACCACCGCCGCTACGGTCGCCACGTTTGCTGCCGGCCTCGCCATCGCACCCGCCGCCACGGCCGGCAACGTTGCGTGGAGCGTCTCCATCGGCGGGCCGGGGTTCGCCGTCAGCGCGGGCGAGCCCCGCTATGCCTTTGCCAACGCGATCGGCCCAGTGGTCCGCCCCTACTACCGGCCGTACTATCCGGCGCCGGTGGCCCCGCTGGCATATTCGTATCCGGCTCCGATCGCTTATCCGGCGCCCGTCGTCGTCGCCCCGCCCGTCGTCTATAGGTCGCCCGTCGTCTACCGCGCCCCGCATGTCCCGCGGCGCTTCGTTGTCGCGGCACCCGTTCTTCCTCCGCCGCGGGCGTTCGCGTACGGCGGCTACTGAACGCGGTACCGGACGCGGTAGATTGCCCCTGCTTCGTCGTCCGAAATCAGGAGCGATCCGTCCGGCGCGACCAGCACGTCCGCCGGACGCCCCCACGCCCGCTCGCCCTGCAGCCAGCCCTCGACGAACGTCTGGTAGCGCACCGCGCGGTTGCCCTCGAGCTCGACCGTCGTTACGCGATAGCCGATCTTCCGGCTGCGGTTCCAGGAGCCATGCTCGGCGATGAATACGCGGTTGCGGTAGGCCGCCGGAAACTGCGTGCCGGTGTAGAAGCGCATGCCCAGCGATGCGACGTGCGGACCGAGGTTCTGCGCGGGCGAGCGGAACTCGCTGCAGGAGCGAAGCCTTCCGAACTCCGGATCCGGGATTGTCCCGCCGTGGCAGTACGGGAAGCCGAACCGCAATCCGGGGCGCGGCGCATGGTTCAACGTGTCCGGCGGTGAATCGTCGCCGAGCCAATCGCGGCCGTTGTCGGTAAACCACAACTCGTTCGTTCGCGGATCCCAGTCGAAACCCACGGTGTTGCGGAGACCGCGCGCAAAGACCTCGGCCCCGGTGCCGTCGGGGTTCATCCGCATGATGACGCCGTATCGGTCCGGATCGGGCTCGCAGACGTTGCACGGCACGCCGACCGGCACGTAGAGCCTGCCGTCCGGGCCGAATGCGATGAACTTGCGACCGTGGTGCCCATCGGTCGGAAAGCGATCGCTGACAACGACGGGCTTTGGCGGATCGGCGAGCCGGCGTTCGATGTCGTCGAACCGCAGGATGCGGGAGACCGCCGAAACGTAGAGCGCGCCGTCGCGGAATGCGACGCCTGCCGGTTCACGCAACCCGGATGCGATCACGTTGACGACCGCCTCGCCTTTCGTCCCGGGCGGCGGCAGCGTCAGCGCATAGACATTGCCGGCGGCTGCCGTACCGACAAACAGCGTGCCGGCCGCACCCCAGGTCATCGCCCGCGCGTTGGCGACGCGGGCGACGACTTCGATCGTGAAGCCGGGCGGCAGCCTGATCGTTTCCACCGGCAGCGCAGTTTCACATTGCAGCGGCGCGCACGCGCCGCCCCACAGCAGACCGGCAGCCAGCATCGCTGCCGCCTGTGGCTGGCGAACTCCGCGGAGGGTCCATCTTTCCGGTGCCATGCTTCACGCGCGCCACACCCGGTGGCACGACGCCCCTTTCCGGCACGATTATCCTCGCATCGGGGCGATCGCCAACAGGGCCGCGCGATCGGTGCCGGCGCAGGCCGCGGATGGGATCGCGTGGCGCCGATCGGGCGATTTGACAGCCATGGTGGCGCTCCCTATGCTGACCCATTCGTTACCGTACCCGTAACAGAAGGGTGCGCCGGAGACCCGCGATGAACGCTTCCGCCACACTGACCGCACTGCGCCCGGAACCCGCCGCCGGTACAGCAACCCACCTGCTCGCGTGGGACATGATCCGCACACTGATCGCGTTCGACACGACCAGCCGCGAGTCGAATCTCGCGCTGATCGACTGGGTGCAGCGTTACCTCGAGTCGCACGGCGCCGAATGCACGCTCACCTTCGACGACGACAAGCGCAAGGCGAACCTGTTCGCGACGCTTCGCGCGCGCGACGGCAACGCGACGGTAGGCGGCGTCGTCCTTTCCGGACACACCGATGTCGTCCCGGTGGACGGCCAGCCATGGGACACCAACCCGTTCGCGGCCACGCTGATCGGCGACAGGGTGTACGGTCGCGGGGTCACCGACATGAAGAGCTTTTCGGCGACGGGCCTGGCGTTCGTCCCTGAATTCGTGCGTCGCGGTCTCGCGCGGCCGCTCCATTTCGCGCTGTCGTACGACGAGGAGATCGGCTGCATCGGCGTGCACCGGTTGATCGACGACATCGTGAAGCGCGGCATCCGGCCGCTGGGATGCATCGTCGGCGAGCCGACGGGCATGGAGCTCGTCGTCGCGCACAAGGGCAAGAAGGGCTGGCGCTGTCGCGTTCGTGGCCATGAGGCCCACTCGTCGCTGACGCCGCTGGGTGTGAACGCTGTGCAGATCGCCTGCGAGATCGTGACCTACCTGACCAACGTCGCGCGTGCGTTCCGCGATCATGGCACTCATGACAACGCGTACGACGTACCCTACACGACGGTGCACACGGGGACCATCCGCGGCGGTACCGCGCTCAACATCGTGCCCCGCGACTGCCAGTTCGACTTCGAGATCCGCCACCTGCCGTTCGACGATCCCGACGAGCTCATCGCCGAAGTGAAAGGGTACGCACAGCGCTTCCTGCCGGAAATGCGCAAGGTGGCCCCTGACGCGTACATCCAGTTCGACGAGCTGTCGACACTGCCGGGCTTCGACACGCACGGCGAATCCGACATCGCGAAGCTCGGCGAGGCCTGCAACGGGACCCGCGATCACCGCAAGGTCTCGTTCGGCAGCGAAGCCAGCCTGTTCCACAATGCCACGATCCCGGCGATCATCTGCGGACCCGGCCACATCGCGCAGGCGCATCAGCCGAACGAATGGGTGGCGGTCGACCAGCTCGTGCGCTGCGAGGCGTTCATGCGCAGCCTTGCCGATCGCGTCTGCGTGGCGTGACCGCGCCGCTGCCTCCGATCGAGGTCGAGTTCCCCGACCTCAGCCGCTGGGCCGCCGGCAACACGGGGGTTCCGTACGTCTGGTCCTGGGCCACGGAGCGCGCCGGCCCGCACGTCGTGCTCCAGGCGCTCACCCACGGCAACGAGGTCTGCGGAGCGATCGCGCTCGATTGGTTGCTGGCCGAGGAATTCCGGCCCTCGCGCGGCACGCTGTCGGTGTGTTTCGCCAACGTCACGGCCTACCTCGGTTTCGACCGCAAGGATCCGTTCGCATCGCGCTGCATCGACGAGGATTTCAACCGGCTCTGGACTTCCGAGGTGCTGGATGGCCCGCGCCAGACGGCGGACCTTGCGCGCGCAAGGGAACTGCGCCCGCTGTACGAGCGCGCGGACTACCTGCTCGACCTCCATTCGATGACGGATCGCTGCCCGCCGCTCGCAATGGCCGGCCGGCAACGCAAGGGCGTCCTGCTCGCGCAGGCACTCGGTTCGCCGGAGCACATCATCGTCGATGCCGGGCATGCGGCCGGCAAACGCCTGCGCGACTACGCGTTCTTCGACGATTCCGAGGATCGCCGCAGCGCCCTGCTGATCGAATGCGGCCAGCACTGGGAGGCCGCGGCGCCCGACGTGGCCAAGCAGGTGACGTTGCGCTTCCTGCGCCATTTCGGCATGGCCGAGCCCGTATTCCTCGACACCCATCTGGAGCTGATGCCGGAGCCGGCGCAGAAGGTGATCGAGGTCACCGCCGTCGTGACCATCGCCACCGACGCGTTCGTCTTCGCCGTTCCGGTCGCGGGACTCGCGGTGGTGCCGAAGGCCGGTACGCTGCTCGCGCGCGACGGCGACACGGACATCTACACGCCCTACGACGATTGCGTCATGATCATGCCGACGCGGCGCCCGAAGAAGGGCGAGACCGCGGTGCGCCTGGGGCGATTCGTCGACTGAGCGGCAGTTGGTCCGGCGCGCACGTTCACGGAGGCGCCGCCTTGACTGCCGCTTCCGCGGCGCGGACGAGATCGTCGCCGGCGACCGCCGCCCACCGGTCGTAGACGCCGCGCGCTGCGGCCGCGAATGCGCTCTGCCCCGTGCCGGTCAGGCGCGTGACCACGACACCACGCTTGCGCAGATCCGCAAGTGCCGCGTCATTCTCGGCCCGCACCAGCGCAGGAAGCTCGCGCGCAACCTGCTGCGCCGTTTCGCCGACCAGCCCGCGCTGCTCGTCGGTAAAGCCGTCCCACGCAACCCGATTCACCGCGAATACCGCGGCTTCGGCAACCGCGCCCCAAAGGATTGCGTGCCGGACGCCGAGCGCGTCGAGGCGCGCCGCGGCGAAGGCCGACGGCGTGCCCTCCTGCGCATTCAGCGTTCCTGCCCGGAACGCGGCTTCGGCGTCGGCGAATGCCATCGCCCGCGGGCGGGCGCCCAGCCCCATGAAGAGGTCGACGAGGGGCGGCACCGACGCGACCCGGACCTCGAGCCCGGCGAGATCTTCCGGCGTGCGCACGTCGATCGCCGTCGTCGCCAGCGCGCGATGTCCGAGAGGGGCAAAGGCAAGGGCGATGCCTCCCGCACGTTCGATCGCCGCGCCGAGCCGGTCCTTGATCGCTCCGGTGACCAGTGCGTCCAGCGCCTTGCCGTCCGGCGCGAGCCACGGCAATCCGACCACCGTCAGTTCGCTGACCTGCGGAGCCCAGAACAGCGTCGACCCGACGGCCAGATCGGCCGCGCCCTCGCGCAGCGCGAGGAATTCGCGTGCCGGATCCCGTTGCGCCAGCGTCGCGCCGGGGAAGAGCTGCACCGCGATCCTGCCGCCACTCCTTTCCGCGATCAGCTTCGCCCAACGCTCACCGGCCTTGCCCAACGCGAACGCCGGGCCGACCGCGGTCGACAGCTTCCACGCCCTGGGCTTGTCCGTCGTGTCCTGCGCGGCGACGGCGGGGACCATCAATAGCGCAACCGCGAAGAGCGACACGGGCAGCCAGGACCGCAATCGAAGGGGAGACAGGGACATCGCGTCGTCAGTCTACGGACGGCCCGTGGTCGCGGTCAACGTACGAGGAGGCTAACGTACGTGCTTCCACGAATTCGACCGGGGCGAGTCCGACAGAGCCCTGATCGAGGGTCATCGCGGAGCGCAGCGGCGCCTCGCGCCAGTAGTGCCGATCGTGCTCGCGCTCGGCACGCGGCGCCAGCGAGGCGCCCGGCGCAAAGAGAAAGGAAAGCGCACCGTCGTAGTCGGTGCGGTAGCCGCGAATACCGGCCGCGTCGTAGCGCGCGACGACTTCCGGGCGCGGGTGGCCGAACCGATTCCGATAGCCGGGCGTATACACCGCGATCTTCGGTGCGACGGCCGCGATGAATGCCGGGGTAGACGAGGTCCGGCTGCCATGATGCGGGACGAGCAGCACATCCGCCGCGAGTGCCGAGGGATTGCGCGCGACGAGCTCCAGTTCGCCGCGCGCTTCGAGATCGCCGGTCAACAGCACGCTGCCGTGGTCCGATGCGATCCGCACCACGCAGGACAGATCGTTGGGCTTGAGCTGCGGCATGGCGTAGTGCGCGGCCGTCGGCTGCAGCATCTCGAAGCGAACGCCGTCCCACGTCCATCGCTGTCCCGCCTCGCAGCGCAGCGCGGTACCGCCATCAGCAGCGCGGCGCACGTGGATCGCATGGTCCGCGGAGAGCGACGACGCGAGCCAGTCCACGGGTACGGTCTGCAGCAGCGACAACGCGCCTCCGCTGTGATCGCTGTCCTGGTGTGTGATGATCATGCCGCCCAGGCGCCGCATCCCGGTCGCACGCAGGAACGGCGCAACGATTCGTCCGCCGGCGTCGGAATCCTCCGTGTAGCGCGGGCCGGTGTCGTAGAGCAACGCGTGCCGATGCGTCTCCACGACCACCGCCAGTCCTTGCCCGACGTCCAGCACCGTCATCCGGAACGTGCCGGGCGAAGGCGGCGCCGGACGGACGACGAACAGCGGCAGCAACGCGACGAAGCCGAGGACGCGGCCCGGTACGCCGCGCGGTGCAGCCAGCCACAGGATGCCGACGAGCGCCGATGCCACCGTCCAGTCCGGGGGCGCATGCTGCTGCCACGCAGCCGATGGCATTGCCGCGAGCGCATCGAGCGGAATCATCAGCGCGGAAAACACCGCGTGCGCCGCTCGCCACAGCGCGTCGATCGGCAACACGATGGCGGCAAGGGCCATCGGCACCACGGCGAACGTGACGACGGGAATCGCCAGCGCGTTCGCCACCGGGGATACCAGCGACACCTGCTGGAAGAGCGCGAGCGTTCCGGGCACCAACGCCACGGTCACCACGGCCTGCGTGCGCGCGGCGGCGCGCAGCCCACGCACGACACGCGCGATCCGCGAAGCGGGTGGCGGGGACATCAGCCGACCCACGCCCGCGTACAGCAACACGCCAACGGCCCCGAACGATAGCCAGAATCCGGGGGTCAGACCGGCCCACGGATCCCAGGCGAGCACGGCGGCGAGCGCCCACAGCCAGATCGCGCCGGCCGTGCCTGGGCGTGCGATCATCAGCCCGACCGCCGCGACCGACAGCATCAGCAGCGTGCGTACCGCCGGCACCTGCGCGCCAGCCAGCAGCACGTAGGCGGTTGCGAACACGACGCCGACGCCGGCTGCGACCTTTCGCGCGGGAACGCGCGCGGTCAGCGCCACGAGCCGCCTTGCGATCGCGAAGGCGAATCCACCCGCGAGCGCGGCGAACACCGTCACATGGAGGCCGGAGATGCTGATCAGGTGCGCGATGCCGGTCCGGTTGAAGACCGCCCATTGCGCCTCGGGAATCGCGCGCTGCTCGCCAATCGTAAGCGCGACGATCACGCCCGCATAGCGCGACTCCGGCAACGCGTCGAGGATGCGCCCCCGGATGCGTTCACGGGCGCGCTGGACGTAATCCGACGCGCGGCCGGCAAAGGCATCGAGCCGCGTGTTCCGGTCGCCGGCGCGTATGTAGCCGGTGGCCCGCAGCCCGTTCTCCAGCAACCATGCCTCGACGTCGAAGCCGTGCGGATTGACGTTTCCGTGCGGGCGTTTCAGCCGCACGACGAGCTGCCAGCGCTCGCCGGCGGCAATGTCCGGAACCGGATCGACGAGGTTGCCCTTCTGCCACTGCGCGTACCACGCAAGCGACAGCCGGCCGGGCACGATCGCCCGCGCGGTTTCGACGCGCTCGACGGCGAACGCGAAGCGCGTGCCCCGATCGGAACGTTGCGGCAACTCGTCGACAACTCCGACGAGCATGATGTCCTCGCCTTCCCAGGCAGCGGGCAGCGCGTCGGCAAGGCGCACCTCTGCGCGCCACGCCGCATAGCCAAACCCCAGCGCGCCCGACCCGAGCGCGAAAAGCCCGGCGGCAACCATGCGCATCCCTGCCGATCGGCGCGCATGCACGCCCAAAGCGACGCCTGCCGCCGCGAGCGAGCCCGAACCGACAAGCCAGGGCGTTACCGCCGGCAGAGCCGGCTGCGCCTGCAACAGCAGGACGCCGGCGGCAAATGCGGCGAGCGCCACCGGCAGAATGGGTAGATGGGCAGGCGCCGAGGCGGGCATGGGAGCGCCCGCGCGCCGCGACCGTCATGCTTCGGCGGTGAAGGCCGCCGCGGGGGTGGCGAGGGCCGCGACGCGGCGCGCGAACGGCGCCAATCTAGCGCCGGCAGGACTCCCTTCGCCATTCACCCAATGGATGAGCGGGCCGAACGGAGTCAGCGTTGGGGCGGTCGAACTCAGTCGTCGACGTAACGCGAGAGCTCGATGAGATTGCCGTCCGGATCGCGAACGTAGACCGATTCGATCGGTCCGAGCGCCCCCGTTCGGGTGACCGGGCCCTCGTCCACCGGAACGCCGCACGTGGCGAGATGCGCGATCACGACCGCGAGCGGCTCGGAGACGATCAGGCAAAGGTCGGCCGAGCCGGGGGTCGGGCGGGCGGCGACCGCGGCCACGCTGCCCGCCGGCCCCTGCGCAACCTGGCCCACCGAGTGCAGATTGATCTTCTGGCGGCCAAACGCCAGCGCCTTGCGCCCGGCACCGAACGTGACCTCGCGCATGCCAAGCACTTCCGTGTAGAAGCGGATCGTCGCCGCGATGTCGCGGCACGTCAGCACGACGTGGTCGATCCGCTGCGCAGTGAGCATCAGCCCGCCTTCGGCCAGAGGATCATCTGCGTGCAACGGAAAAGCGCAATCGGCCTGCCGTCGTCGTGCCGCGTCACGGTCGCGTCCCACACCTGCGTGGTCTTGCCGAGGTGCGCGGGCTTCGCGATGCACGCGATCGTCCCCTCGCGCGCGGTGCCGAGGAAGTTGCTCTTGAGCTCGACGGTCGTGAAATTTTCCGCACCCTTTGGCATGTGCGCGATGCAGCCATAGCCACACGCGGTGTCGGCAAGCGCGACCACCGTGGCCGCGTGGAGAAATCCATTCGGCGCGAGGAGCTCGGGCCGGATGTCGAGCTCGGCGACGAGAAGTCCCTGCTCCAGCGCCATCACCCGGAATCCGAAAAGGTCGGGAAGGCGGCCATGCCCTCGGGCGTTCATTGCATCGAGCGTCATGCCTGGGCGCAGTGACATGGAAGCTGCTCCCGGCCGTCAGAGCCGCTGCTCGACCCAGGCCGTCACCGACGCGAGCGCCGCCGGCAGTCCCGCGGGATCCGTGCCGCCCGCTTGCGCCATGTCGGGCCGTCCTCCACCCTTGCCGCCAACCTGCCGCGCGACGTGGTTGACGAGCTCGCCGGCCTTCACCCGGGACGTGAGGTCGGCGGTCACGCCGGCGATCAACGTGACCTTGCCATCGGCGACCGCCGACAGCACGATCGCGGCGCTGCCGAGCTTGTCCTTCAGCTTGTCGAGCGCTTCCCGCAGGCCTTTCGCGTCGACGCCGTCGAGCACCGCCGCGAGCACTCTCGCACCCTTGACCTCCACGGCATTCGCTGCCAGATCGTCGCCGGCACTGGCCGCCATCTTCGCTTTCAGCCTCGCAAGCTCCCGGTCGGCCGCCTTCGCGCTTTCGATCAGCTGCGCGATCTTCGCCTCGATCTCCGCCACGGGCGCCTTCAGCGCGGCAGCCGCGGCCGCGATCTTCGCCTCCTGCGCCTGCACCCACGCAAGGGCGTTGTCCCCGGTCACCGCCTCGACGCGACGGATGCCCGCCGCGACACCGCCCTCGACCACGATCTTGAAGAAGCCGATGTCGCCCGTGCGCGCGACGTGGGTTCCGCCGCACAGTTCGCGCGAGCTGCCGATGTCGAGCACGCGCACCTCGTCGCCGTACTTCTCGCCGAAGAGCATCATTGCGCCCGCCTTCTGCGCGTCTTCGATCGACATCACCCGCGAGTGCGTCTGCGCGTTCCGGAGAATCTCGTCGTTGACGATCGCCTCGACGCGACGCAACTCGTCGTCGGTTATCGGCGCGTTGTGCGCGAAGTCGAAGCGTGTCTTGTCCGGATCGACCAGCGAGCCCTTCTGCTGGACGTGCGCGCCCAGCACGTCGCGCAGCGCCTTGTGCATCAGGTGCGTCACGGAGTGGTTGCGCGCCGTCCGTGCACGCGCGGCGTGGTCGACGCTGGCGGCGACGGTATCGCCGACCTTCAGCTCGCCGGTCGCGACAATGCCGTAGTGGCCGAAGACGTCCGGCTGGATCTTCTGCGTGTCGTCGACGGTGAACAGCGTCAGGCATGCCCCGCCGATCGTGAGCTCGCCGCGATCGCCCACCTGGCCGCCGGATTCCGCGTAGAACGGCGTCTCCGAGAGCACGACGACGCCGCGCTCGCCCGCCGCGAGCGATCGCACCGGCGAGCCGTCCTTGTACAGCGCGGTAACGCGGCTCGCGACGGACAGCGTTTCGTAGCCACGGAAGGCGTTCTTGGGTCCCGAATAGTCGAGCTTGGCGCCGGTCTTGAACTGGCTCGCCGCGCGCGCGCGTTCGCGCTGCTTGTCCATCGCCGCGTCGAAGCCGGCCTCGTCGACCGTGACGTTGCGCTCGCGGCAGACGTCGGCGGTGAGGTCCAGCGGAAAGCCAAAGGTGTCATAAAGGGTGAACGCAGTGCCACCATCCAGCACCTTCCCGCCCGCGGCGAGCGCCAGCTCGAGCATCTTCATCCCGTGCTCGATCGTCTCGCCGAAGCGCTCCTCTTCCTGCTTCAGGACCTCGGCGACCCGCAGTCGATCCCGGCGGAGCTCGGGGTACGCATCGCCCATCGCGTGATCGAGGTCGGCGACCAGCCGGTGGAAGAACGACTCCCGCTGCCCGAGCTGGTAGCCATGGCGAATCGCGCGGCGGATGATCCGGCGCAGCACGTAGCCGCGGCCTTCGTTGCCGGGAATCACGCCGTCGACGATCAGGAATGCACAGGCGCGGATGTGGTCGGCGATCACGCGCAGGCTCGGGGAGAGGTAGTCCTTCGCGCCGGTCTCGCGCACCGCGGCACGGATCAGGTCCTGGAACAGATCGATCTCGTAGTTCGAGTGAACGTGCTGCAGCACCGCAGCCAGACGCTCGAGGCCCATGCCCGTGTCGACCGACGGCTTCGGCAGCGGGTGCATCACGCCGCGGTCGTCCCGGTTGAACTGCATGAAGACGAGGTTCCAGATCTCGATGTACCGGTCGCCTTCCGCTTCCGGCGACCCGGGCGGGCCACCCCAGACCTCGGGGCCGTGATCGAAGAAGATCTCCGAGCAGGGGCCGCACGGTCCCGTGTCCGCCATCTGCCAGAAGTTGTCGCTCGCGTACTTGGCGCCCTTGTTGTCGCCGATGCGTATGCAGCGATCCCTGGGAACCCCGATCTCCTTCGTCCAGATGTCGTAGGCTTCGTCGTCGTCGATGTAGACCGTCGTCCACAGCTTTTCGGGCGGCAGTCCGTACACCCGCGTCAGCAGCTCCCAGGAATAGCGGATCGCATCCCGCTTGAAATAGTCGCCGAAGCTGAAGTTGCCCAGCATCTCGAAGAACGTGTGGTGCCGGGCCGTGTAGCCGACGTTGTCGAGATCGTTGTGCTTGCCGCCGGCGCGGACGCACCGCTGTGCAGTTGTGGCGCGGCGGTAGGCGCGCTGGTCGATGCCCAGGAAAACGTCCTTGAACTGGACCATCCCGGAGTTGACGAACAGCAGCGTCGGATCGTTGCCCGGCACGAGCGATGACGACGGCACGATCGTGTGCCCGGAATCTTCGAAGAACTTGAGGAACCGGCTCCGGATGTCGGCGGCTTTCATGGCAGCGGTGAATCCCGTCTCGATGCGCCGCATGCTCGCGGCTGCGGCGCCGGTGCCGCGTCGCGGCACCCGGTGGCAAAGCTGCTGATTTTACGCGGCTTTGCGCGACCCCGCCAAACGGCCTCGCGCGGGGCCCGCGCCGACCGGCGCGCCGGATGCCCGGCGCCGGTAATTGCTACGGATACTCGGCGTCGTTGTCGGCGGGAGGACTGCGCAGCAGCTTGAAGATCGCCGAAAGCGAGAAACCTCGGCTCTGCAGGAAACGCACCTGCCGCGCCTTCTCCCGGTCGTCGGCCGGTGGCTTGCCGAAGCGGCGGCGCCACAGCGCGACGAGCGTTGCCTGATCGTCGACGTCCGCGCCGGCGAGCGCTTCGGTTGCCTCGTCGCTGCCCACGCCCCGCGCCTTGAGCGCTGCTCCGATGGCGCGCTTGCTGTAGCCGCCGGACTTCTGGCGGACGACCGATTTCGCGAACCGCGCGTCCGAGAGGTAGCCGAGCGATGCCAATTCGTCCAGCACGGCGTCGACGGCAGTCTCGGCGGCGCCCGCGGACTGCCCTTGGTCAGCGACGAGCCTGTCGCGCAATTCGGAGCGAGAATACTCGCGACGCGCGAGCAGCGCGATCGCGCGCGCCTTGAGTGATGTAGGTCGACGCGAAGGGTTGCGCGAAATATCGGCCGGCAAATGTCTATCCGGATTCGACCCGGGCACCCCGGTCAGTTCCCGACCGCGATTCCCGGGCGTCCATGCGCGCTATTCGTCGCTGGCCGGCGGCTCGCCGCGCGCGCGCAGCGCGCCGGGGACCGGAACGCCGACCGCGGCGCGGATCTTCGCCTCGATCTCGTCCGCCATTTGCGGATGCTCGCGCAGGAACTCGCGGGTGTTGTCCTTGCCCTGCCCGATCTTCTCGCCGTTGTACGCATACCAGGCACCGGACTTCTCGATGATGCCGTTCGCGACACCGAGCTCGATGATTTCGCCGTGGCGGGAGATGCCCTCGCCGTACAGGATGTCGAACAGCGCCTCGCGAAACGGCGGCGCGATCTTGTTCTTGACCACCTTGACGCGCGTCTCGTTGCCGATGACCTCGTCGCCCTTCTTGATCGCGCCGATCCGGCGGATGTCCAGGCGTACCGAGGCGTAGAACTTGAGCGCGTTGCCGCCGGTCGTCGTTTCCGGATTGCCGAACATGACCCCGATTTTCATTCGGATCTGGTTGATGAAAATGACGAGCGTGTTCGCGCGCTTGATGTTGGCGGTGAGCTTGCGCAGCGCCTGACTCATGAGGCGCGCCTGCAGGCCAGGCAGCTGATCGCCCATCTCCCCTTCGATCTCGGCCTTCGGCACCAGCGCCGCGACCGAGTCGATGACGATGACGTCCACCCCCCCCGACCGCACCAGCATGTCGGCGATCTCGAGCCCTTGCTCGCCCGTATCGGGTTGCGAGATCAGGAGCTCGCCCACATTGACGCCCAGCTTGCCGGCGTAGACGGGGTCGAGCGCATTTTCGGCGTCGATGTATGCGGCCGTGCCGCCGGCCTTCTGCACCTGCGCCACCACTTGCAGCGACAGGGTGGTCTTGCCGGATGACTCGGGCCCGTAGATTTCGACGACGCGGCCACGCGGCAGCCCGCCAACGCCGAGCGCGATGTCGAGCCCGAGCGACCCCGTGGATACGACCTGCAGGTCGTTCTGAACCTGGGACTCGCCCATCTTCATGATCGAGCCCTTGCCGAACTGCTTTTCGATCTGTGCCAGCGCGGCGGCGAGGGCCTTGCTCTTGTGGTCGTCCATGGTGTTGTCGAGGGGCATGCGGGAAGGCTCCGAAGTATGGCGCAGCGTGGCGCGGGAGGGTATGTCGATGGCGACCATCATGGCATAGAACGATCGTTCGATGCAACCCCCCGAACGGATGAGTCTCCGGAGCGGGGGCGGCGAACCGAGTGAGCGTGAGGGCTACCCATATCATGCGACGGAGGCCAGGCGGAGCAGCCCTTCCAGCGCGACGGCCACGCTCGCCTCGCGTACGGCAGGGCGGTCGCCGGGGAAGTGCGCACTTGACGCTTCGACCGCGCCACCCCGCAGCGCCCACGCGAAGCAGACCAGTCCGACCGGCTTGTCCGGCGTGCCGCCCGAGGGCCCGGCGATCCCCGTGACGGCAACGGCGAGGTCCGCCTTGCTGGTCGTCAAGGCGCCCTGGGCCATTTCGCGCGCCGTGGGCTCGCTGACGGCCCCGCACGCTGCGAGCGTCGCCGGCCGGACCCCGAGCATCTCGACCTTGGCCTCGTTCGAATAGGTGACGAAGCCCCGGTCGAACCAGGCGGAACTGCCGGCGATGCCGGTGATCGCCCCGGCAACGAGGCCGCCGGTGCACGATTCGGCCGTGGCGACTCGCCAGCCGCGCGCTTCGAGCGCACGTCCCAGGCGGGCCGCCAGTTCCGCTAAGTCGCCGGCCGCTCTCATTCGCCCTCCTTACGGCGCGCGGCCACGCGAGGGGGCCAGTGTCGGGCGCACTCAATCGCGCGGCGACGCGCCCTTCGGGCCTTGGCTTCGCCCGCCGCGCTCATTCGCACGCCCCCGGCCGCCCGCGGTAGTGATACGTGTAGGCTGTGGCGAATCCGAACTTGCGATACAGGGCAATGGCCGGCGCATTGTCGGCGCTGACTTGCAGGTACGCGGACTGCGCGCCGTGCTGCCACGCCCACGACAGCAGCGACGCACACGCGAGCGTCGCGTGGCCCTTGCCGCGCGCGTCCGATGCAGTGATCACGTCGAACACGCCCGCAACCTCGTTTTCCACCGCGACCTGCGCCGTGCAGACGACGCGCCCCGCGACCCGGACGACCGCGAACCGCGTGTCCAGTACCGAATTGCCCAGTCGCTCCCGATGGGCATCGCGCTGCGGCGCGGCCGAGCCGCGGAGTTCGCCTACGGCGTCGACGAAGCCCGGTGCATCGGGCGCGTCGAGCTCGATTGCCTCGCCCGCATCGGGCAGTTCCGGTGGACGATCGAGGGCGACGGTCTGCACGAGCGTCTCGCCGAACGCCTCGTAGCCGCGCGCAGCCAGGGCGTCTCCGAGATCGGCGGGACAGTCGAAAGGCGTCATCCGGAACAGGATCGGCAGCCCCTGGTGCGCGTAGACGTCCTCGCAATGGGCGATCTTGCGGGAGAGCGGCAACGTCGAACCGAAGAACGCGTTGACGCTCCTTGCACGTTTCGCGGACCCTGCCGAGACGCGCAGCAGCCAGCCGTCGTAGAAGAGCTGCCGCTGCGTCTGCATGGCGTTCAGCCCCGCCTCCTCGATACGCCTCGAGTCGGACGGCAGCGATTTGCGGTCGGCGTTGCTGCGCATCGCCTCAACCGACGGTGCGCTGCCACAGCGCAAGGACGATCAGCGTGTAACCCGCAGCGAGAAGATCGTCGACCATCACGCCGACGCCGTTCTTGAGCGCGGCGTCGAGCTGCCGGATCGGTGGCGGCTTCACGATATCGAAGATCCGGAAAAGAAGGAACGCGAACGCGATCCGCACGCCGTCGTCGCCGACGAAGTACAGCACGATCAGGAACGCGACGACCTCGTCCCAGACGATCGCGCCGTGATCGGGAACGCCCAGGTCGCGGCCCGTGATCTGCGCGGCCCAGACGCCGATCAGCGCGAACACGACGATCGCCGCCACGAAGACGGCGCCGGAGAAATTCGCGCGAAGCAGGACGGCGATCGGTATCGCGACCAGCGTGCCGAACGTGCCGGGCGCCGCCGGTGCGAGCCCGGCGCCGAAGCCGAGCGCGATGAAGTGCGCCGGGTGGCGGAACAGGAACCCGAATCCCGGGGCCGTGGCGACGTCCTTGCGCGCGGCATCCATCAGATGTGCGCGGCCGCAAAGACGATCGCACCCGACGTGAACGACATCAGCAGCGCCGCCACGAGAATCCAGCGCTGTCCATGCTGCGGGTCCACGCACAGCAGGCCGAACAGCGGCGGTGATCGAAGTAGTGCATCCCGGTCGGGTGTCAGGCGAAATGGTCGTAGGCATGCGGCAGCGCGGAGAGCGGCGCCCCGGCTTCGTCGCGGACGACGAGACCGGACCCGCCGGTGATCGCACCGATGCGCGTAAGCGGCAACGCGGTGCTGGCGGCGATCGCAGCGATGCGCGCGGCCGCCGCCGGTTGCGCGGTGAAGCAAAGCTCGTAATCGTCGCCTCCCGCGAGGACGCACTCGAGCGCGAGCTCCCGTTCGGGCCCTGCGAGCATGCGGGCGAGCGCGGGCGACCTTGGCACGGCCGGCAGATCCACGATCGCACCCGCCTGCGATCGCTCGAGAATGTGCCCGAGGTCGCCGACGAGCCCGTCGGACACGTCGATCGCCGCCGTCGCCACGCCGCGCAGCGCGATGCCGAGCGCAACGCGAGGGACGGGGGTTTCGAGCCTCACGCGCGCCGCGGCGAGCGTCGAGGCTTCGAGCGCGATGCGGCCGGTCATCGCGGCGACGGCGAGCGCGGCGTCGCCGAGCGCGCCGGAAACGTAGACGTCGTCGCCGGGTCTTGCACCGGCGCGCGTGAGCGCCTCGCCCTCGGGCACCTCGCCCAGGATCGTCACGCAAAGGTTCCACGGACCGCGCGTCGTGTCGCCGCCGACGAGGTCTACGCCGTACTCATCGGCAAGCGCGTAGAAGCCCCGAGCGAACGCCGCGAGCCACGCAGCGTCGTTGTCCGGCAGCGCGCCGGCAAGCAGCGCCCATCTCGGCGTCGCGCCCATCGCCGCCATGTCGGAGAGGTTCACCGCGAGGGCCTTGTGGCCAAGCTTCTCGGGATCGGCATCGGCGAAGAAATGCCGCCCGCCGACCAGCATGTCCACGGACGCCGCGAGCTCGCAACCCGCCGTCGGCGCAAGCAGCGCCGCATCGTCGCCCACGGACAGATGCACGGACGCCGCCCGCGGCGGCCGCGAGAAGAACCGCGCGATCAGCTCGAACTCGTTCACGACCCGATTATAGGGGATGCGGTCGTGCCGGCCGCCGTGGTCCCTGCGGGGCTACTTCAGCGCATCGCCGATCTCGCGCTGCCAGCGCGCGAGCAGCCGCCTCTTCTCCGCCGGCGCGCCGAATCTCGACGGATCGGCTTCGACCGTGGCTGCGCCGGCATAGCGTGCCGCCTCGGCCCGGATTTCCGCCGACTTGTTCGCGGGCAGGATCAGATTTCGGGTGCGGTTCGCGATTTCCTGGGCTCCCTTGGTGAGCGCCCAGTCGTAGAACGCACGGGCGTCCGCCGGATTCGGGCCGTTGGCGATGATCGCCATCCCGCCCAGCGCGTCGCCCGTTCCTTCGCAGGGGATCACGACGTCCACGGGGAAGCCCGCGAGCTGCTGCGTGATGAACTCGTGGACGAAACTCACACCTACGCCCACTTCGCCGCGTGCGACCGACGGCCCCTGCGCGGTGCCCGACTGGGTATAGCGCACGACATTCGGTCCGAGCCGCTTCAGATAATCGAACGCGCCGTCCTCGCCGTAGAGGGCCACGAGCGTCGCGAGAATCGTGTAGCCCGTGCCGCTGGACACGGGACTCGACAGCTCGACCTCGTTGCGATACCGGGGATTCGTGAGGTTCGACCAGCAGCGAGGGGCAGGCAGGTCATTCTTCGCCAGGACCGACGAATTCGTGCCGAATCCGAGAATGATCCGGTAGATCGCCACCGCGCGATCGCCGGTCGCGCCGGCCTGCCGCTGCGCCCACGGGTACAGCTCGGGGAGGCGCGGAGACCGGTACGGCGCAAAGAGACCTTCGGCGGCGCCCTGGAGAAAGGAGTCGAACGTCCCGCCGTACCAGATGTCTCCCTTCGGATTGTCGCGTTCGGCGCGGATCTGCGCGAACACTTCGCCGGTCGGCTTGCGGATCATGGCGACGGCGATACCGGTGCCGCGGGTGAACGTCTGCGCCGCGAGCTCGCAGGCATCCGGGTCGTGCGTGCAGTAGATCGCGAGCGGCCCGGCCACCACCGGAAAGGCGATGATCGCGGCCGCGGCGGCGGCCGCCCGCGCCAGTCCCCTCGGAGTGAACGAGATTGCGATCAGGCGGTACCGGTTCCGCAGCGCAGCGCATCCATCTCGGCCGCGCGCAGCGTTACCGCCAGCTTGTCCAGCACGCCGTTCACGAACTTGTGGCCATCGGTGCCCCCATAGGCCTTCGCGAGCTCGATGGCCTCGTTGATCGCGACACGCGCGGGGATCTCGTGCCGGTGCTTCAATTCCCAGGCACCGATGACAAGGATGGCCCGCTCGATCGGCGAGAGCTGGAGGGCGCGCCGGTCGAGATTCGGCGCCAGCAGCTCGATCAGGTCATCGTACTCGGCGGTGACGCCGGCCCACAGCACGTCGAAGTAGGCATCGTCGGCCTTCGCGAAGCCCGCGGCCTCCATGACCTGTGCCCGGATCGCATCGGGAGCATTGCCGGACAGCTGCCGCTGGTAGAGCCCCTGCAGCACGAATTCGCGCGCGCGCCGGCGAGGGCTAATCTTCATCGATGACATCCAGCAGGTTGGCGAGCTCGAGCGCTGCCTGCGCCGCGTCGAACCCTTTCGCTTCGGCACGCGTCAGCGCCTGCTCGTCGGTGTCGGTGGTCAGAATGCCGTTGCCGATCGGGATCCCGAATTCGAGCTGAACCTCCGCCACGCCGCGCGCCGATTCGTTGGCGACGATCTCGAAATGGTAGGTTTCGCCGCGAATGACCGCACCCAGCGCGACCAGCGCATCGTAGTCGCCCGATTGCGCGAAGCGCTGCAGCGCGAGCGGGGTCTCGAGGGCGCCCGGGACCGTGGCGATCGTGATGCTGCGCTCGGCGACTCCGGCTTCCTTCAGCGCGCGAAGCGCGCCGGCGAGCATCAGGTCGCCGAAGCCCGGATTGAATCGCGACAACACGATGCCGACGCGGCGACCGATGCCGCTGGTGCTGGGAGGAATGCGGCGTACCGGCATGATGTTTCGCTCGAGTAAATGGAACGCGGGGTTCCCGGGGTTTCGTAACGTGCTAGGGCGCCTTGCGCGCCGGAGGCTGCTCGAGATACCCCGTCACTTCCAGATCGAATCCGGTCATGCTCGGCATCTTGCGCGGCTTCGCGAGGAGCCGCATCCGGCCGACGTTCAGGTCGCGCAGGATCTGCGCGCCGATGCCGTAGTTGCGCAGGTCGACCTTCGTCGAAACGGCCGGCTCGGCGTCCAGCGCGCGCTGCCGCAGCTCGCCGGCGCTTTCGGGTCGGTGCAGCAGGACGACGACCCCGCGGCCGGAATCGGCGATCGCGTCGAGTGCCGCGGCAATCGTCCACGAATGCGCCGTGCTGCCGGTATCGAGCAGGTCCATCACCGACAGCGGCTCGTGCACGCGCACCAGGGTCTCGCTGTCCGGCGAGATCGGACCGCGCACGAGCGCGAGATGCGTGGCATCGGTGAGCTTGTCGCGATAGACGACCAGCCGGAACGCGCCGTACGCGGTCGCGAGCGGCCGCTCCGCGATACGTTCAATCAGCCGCTCGGTGCGGCTCCGGTAATGGATGAGGTCGGCGATGGCGCCGATCTTGAGGCCGTGCTCGGCCGCAAAGACGGCGAGATCCGGCAACCGCGCCATCGTGCCGTCGGCATTCATGATTTCGCACAGCACGGCCGACGACGAGAGCCCCGCCAGCGTGGCGAGATCGCAGCACGCCTCGGTATGCCCCGCCCGCGCCAGCACGCCGCCGGGCTGCGCGATCAGCGGGAACACGTGGCCTGGCTGCACGATGTCGGAAGGCTTGGCGTCCGCTGCGCCGGCCACGCGGATCGTATGCGCGCGATCCGCCGCGGAGATGCCGGTGGTGACGCCCTGGGCGGCCTCGATCGAGACCGTGAAGTTCGTTCCGTGGACCGACCGGTTCTGCGCGACCATCGGCGCGAGATTCAAGCGCCGCGCATGCTCGGCCGTGATCGGCATGCAGATGAGGCCGCGGCCGTGCATCGCCATGAAGTTGATCTTTTCCGGCGTCACGAAATCCGCGGCAAAGATCAGGTCGCCCTCGTTCTCCCGGTCTTCCTCGTCGACGAGCACGGCCATCCGCCCGGCCTTCAGGTCGGCGACGATCTCGGTAATGGGGCTCAATGTCATCGGGCGTCGTCGGGTGCGATCACGCGGTCATTTTACCCGTGACGGCGATCTGCCGATACGGCCCCCGAGGGACCTCCCCTTCAATCGCCCGCCGCATCCGCCAGCGGCGGGGGCGCGACGCGAAACCACGCCGCGTAGAGGGCGGGCAGGAAGCCCAGCGTCAGCACCGTCGCAACGAGAATGCCGCCCATCATCGCGACCGCCATCGGCCCGAAGAAGTCGCTGCGTGTCAGGGGAATCATCGCCAGCACCGCGGCGGCGGCGGTCAGCACGATCGGCCGGAAGCGCCGCACCGTGGCGCCGACGATCGCGTCCCAGGGCGGCGCGCCGGCGGCGATGTCACGGTCGATCTGATCGACGAGAATCACCGAGTTGCGCATGATGATCCCCGACAGCGCGATCGTTCCCAGCATCGCGACAAAGCCGAACGGTTTGCCGAAGGCGAGCAGCGCCAGCGTGACGCCGATGAGTCCGAGCGGCGCCGTCAGAACGACCATCGCCGTGCGCGAGAAGCTCTTCAGTTGCACCATCAGCAGAGTCAGCACGACGACGATCAGCAGCGGAACGCCGGCCACGATCGACCGTTGTCCTTTGGTCGAGTCCTCGATGGCGCCGCCGATCTCGATCCGGTAGCCGAGGGGAAGCTCTCCCCGCAGCGAATCGAGCAGCGGGTTGATCCGGGCCGTCACGTCCGGCCCCTGCGCATCGCCCTTGAGGTCCGCGCGGACCGTGATCGTCGGCAGCCGGTTGCGGCGCCAGACGATGCCCTCCTCCTGCTCGTAGCGGATCTCGGCGACCTGCGTGATCGGCACCGCCTTCCCGTTCTTCGAGGGGATCGCGAGGTCCTTGAGCGACGACAACGCGGCGCGTTCAGCCCGTGCGCCGCGGACCACGACGTCGATCTGCTTGTCGCCCTCGCGGTAGCTGGTCACGGTCACGCCGGATACCGCGTTGTTGAGGAATGCGGCGATGTCCTGCGACGAAAAGCCCAGCACCCGCGCCTTGTTCTGGTCGATCGCGAGGCGCACCGACTTGGTCGGCTCGTCCCAGTCGAACTGCACGCTGTCCGTATCCGGGTCCGCGCGCATCGCGGCCGCGACCTGCCCGGCGATCGCGCGCACTTCCGCGATGTCCTCGCCCGAGACGCGGAACTGCACCGGGAACCCGACGGGCGGGCCGTTCTCCAGCCGCGATACGCGCCCGCGCAGCGCGGGGAAATCCTCGTCGAATCGCTTCAGCAGGCGCGTTCGGACGTACTCGCGCTCGGCGTTGTCGTTCGCGAGAACGACGAACTGCGCGAAGTTCGACTGCTGCAGCTGCTGATCGAGCGGGAGATAGAAGCGCGGCGACCCGCTGCCGACGTAGGCGACGTAGCTCTCGATCCCCGATTCCCTGTCGAGGATCGCTTCCAGCCTCCTGGCCTCGGCGAGCGTCGCGGCGAAGGAACTGCCCTCCGGCAAGCGCAGGTCGACCAGGAGTTCCGGACGCGATGACGCCGGAAAGAACTGCTGCGGGACCAGGCGGAAGAGCGCCAGCGAAGCGACAAAGGCCAGAAGCGTCGCGACGATCACGAACGTGCGGTGGCCAACACCCCACGCGACCAGCGCGCGGAAGCGCCGATAGAAAGGCGTCCGGTAGACGGCCTCGGGGTCGGCATGCGCCGCCGTCCGCGGCGATGGCGCCGCGCGGCCGCGCAGTCGTGCCCAGAGGCGTGCCCAAGGCGATGGCCCGCGTGGCTTCGTGAAATCCGGCAGCATCCGGTAGCCCAGGTAGGGAATCACGATGACGGCAACGAACCACGAGGCGACGAGCGCGATCGACGACACCTGGAAGATCGAGCGGGTGTATTCGCCGGTGCCGCTCTTCGCCGTCGCAATCGGCAGGAACCCCGCGACAGTGATGAGCGTTCCGGTCAGCATCGGAAACGCGGTGCTCGTGTACGCGAAGCTCGCGGCGCGAAAGCGGTCGAACCCCTGTTCCAGCTTGATCGCCATCATCTCGACGGCGATGATCGCATCGTCGACGAGCAACCCCAGCGACAGGATCAGCGCGCCGAGCGAGATCTTGTGCAGCCCGATGTCGAAGAGCCACATGCCCAGGAACGTGATCGCGAGCACGAGCGGAATCGACACGGCGACGACGAGCCCGGTACGCAGCCCGAGGCTCAGCAACGACACCGCGAGCACGATCAGCACCGCCTCGGCCAGCGAGCGCACGAACTGGTTGACCGAGCGCTGAACGGCGCGTGGCATGCTCGCCACCGTTTCGATCTCGACACCGACCGGCAGCTCTCGCCCGATGCGCGCAAGCTCCGCATCGAGCTCGCGGCCGAGCCCGATCACGTCGCCGCCCTTCGCCATCGTGATGCCGATGCCCAGCGCCTCGCGGCCGTGGAAGCGCATCCGCTGCTGCGGCGGGTCGACGTAGCCGCGCTCGACGGTCGCGATGTCGCCCAGCCGGAACACGCGATTGTTGGCGCGTATCGCGATATCCCGGATCGCATCGAGGGACGCGAACGCCCCGGTCGGGCGCAGATAGATCCGATCCGTCGGCGTGTCGAAGACGCCCGCAGCGGCCACCGTGTTCTGCGTCGAGAGCGTCTGGAAGATCTGGGCGGGCTCGACGCCCAGCGTCGCGAGCTTGCTGTTCGACAGCTCGATGAACACCTTCTCTTCCTGTTCGCCAATGAAGTCGACCTTGGCCACACCCGGAACGCGCAGGAGCTCGGCGCGGATCCGGTCGCCGAACTCCTTCAGCTCCCGGTAGCCGAAGCCGTCGCCGGTGATCGCATAGATGTTCGTATAGGTGTCGCCGAACTCGTCGTTGAAGAAGGGCCCCTGGATGCCGCCCGGAAGCGTGTTCCGCATGTCGCCGACCTTCTTGCGCACCTGATAGAAGATCTCCGGCACCGCCGACGCCGGTGTGCTGTCCTTCATCGAGAAGAACACCAGCGATTCGCCCGGTCTGGAGTAGCTGCGGACCCAATCGATGTAGGGCACTTCCTGCAGTTTGCGTTCGATACGGTCGGTGACCTGGAGCTCGACTTCGCGGGCCGTCGCGCCGGGCCAGCTGGTGCGGACAACCATCACCTTGAATGTGAAGGGCGGGTCCTCGGATTGTCCGAGCTTCCCGTAGGAAAGCATGCCGGCCAGCGCGCAGACGACAATGACGAACAACACCAGCGGGCGGTGGTGCAGTGCCCACTCGGAGAGGTTGAAGCGCGAACGTGCCGCGCCCGGCGGCGGAGCGAGGTTCATCTGTCAGATCCCGGGTGCCGCGGCAAGGCTCTAGCGCTTGGCCGCGTCGCGGCTCGGCGTAGCCGAAGGATCGACGGCGCGCGCACCGCCTTCGTACGGTCGAACCGTCTGGCCCGGCCGGAGCTTGTGCACGCCGGCCGTGACGACCCACTCCCCCGCGGCGAGTCCCGACGTCACGACGACGCCGTCTTCGCGGTACTGGGCGACCGTGACCGGCCGCAACGCAACCTTGTGCGTCGCCGGATCGTAGATCCACACTGCCGGCTTGTCGTCCTGCCGGTAGAGCGACGTGAGCGGCAGAACCGCGGTTTCCGTCGGACCGTCGGCGATCAGCCCGACGGTCGCGGTCATCCCCCATTGCAACGCCGCGTCAGGCGCCAGCACCGCCACCCGCACGGCGAACGTCCGCGTCACCGGATCGACCGACGGCGAGATCTCGCGTACACGCGCCGGATAGATCTTCTGCGGGTTCGCCCACAGCGCGACTCCGATCTGTTTCGCGCGCGTCAACTCCTCGATCCGATTCTCGGGAACACTGATCGCGACCTCGCGCTCGTCCTCGCGCGCGAGCTTCATGACCAGCTGTCCCCCTGCGACGACCTGGCCGGCTTCGGCGGCGATCGTGGTGATCACGCCCTCTTCGGGCGCAACCAGCACCGCATAGGCCGACTGGTTTTGCGCCACCGCGAGCTGCGCCTTCGCCTGCTCGAATTTCGCGCGGTTGGCGTTGAACGCGTTCTGTTTCTGGTCGAGCGCAGAGCCGCTGACGAACTTCTGCGCGAACAGGTTCTGATAGCGCTCGTACTCCGCCTTCGCGTACGTGTACTCGGCCTCGGCGGCCGCGACGGCGGCCTTGGCGGCCTCCGACTGCAGCGCGACATCGGCAGCGTCGAGTCGCGCAAGTACCTGCCCCTTCTTCACCCGGGTGCCCACATCGGCATTGCGCGCGATCATCTTCCCGCCGATGCGAAAGGCGAGGTCGGCCTCGTGCCGCGGCTTCACTTCGCCGGCAAAGCCTGCCGTCGCGACCGTCGTTCCCAGCGCGACCTGCGCAAGCTGAACGGGCCGCACCGGCTCGGGTGGATTCTCGTGCCTGGCGCAGCCGGCAAGCCCCGCGAGCGCGAGCGCAATTGCCGCAAGGATGAATCGCGTCGGACGACCCGGTTTCATCGTCATGTTCCGCCGGCCAGGCCCCGGGACGCAGCCGCGCCGCCGATGGCGCCGCGCCAGAGGGCGCGCAGAGCGCGCTCGAGATCGTCTTCGTAGCGCCACGCGAAAGCCGGCAGCGTAGCGTCGGGCTCCTGGACGCACGCCGTCCCGGCCGCGGCCGACATCTGCCACAGGCCGATGATGAGGGCATAGGAATGGCGGAGGAGTTGCATGCCGCCGCCTGCGCCAAGCTCGGGGAAGTGGCGCTCGAGGCCGGCGCCGGCGCGCAGCAACCGGTCGGACATCCGCTGCCGGAAGGCCGTCGCGGCATCGGCTGGAATGCTCTGCGACATCAGCGCGAAACACCGTGATGCGAGTGGCAGGAAGAGCGGCGGCTCGACCATGTACCGCTTGGTCAGCACGAGCATGTCGTCGATGGCCATCGCCCGATCCCCCTCGACCAGGTCAATGACGTCGCGGAAGAAACCGTCGACATTGCGCTCGTGCAGGGCGAGCAGGAGCTCTTCCTTGCTCGGAAAGTACAAGTAGACCGTGCCCTTGGCGAGGCGCGCCTCCTCGGCCACCTCGGCGACGTTCGCGACGCGCTCCGGGGAACGGAGCAGCAGCCGCTCCGCCGCATCGAGGATCGTGTCGCGGCGCTCCAGCTTGTCTTCGGCCTGGATGGCACGCTGTCGTATCACCATTCGATCAACCTCGCGGACACTAACTGACCATCAGTCATTTATTCGGAACACTAAGTGACCGATGGTCAGTTGTCAAGCGGAGCGGGACCCGGTCCGCGAGCCGAGTCGGTTCCGTTCGTCCGGCATTCCGGGCAGAATCCGCCGACGCGCCCGGGCGCCTTTCTTCCGGATGGCTCGACCGGCGAAAGCCTCGGCGGCGCGCGACCAACGAGGACACACCAATGCCAAAGTATCTGTTCCAGGCGAATTACACGGCCGAAGGGGCCAAAGGGATCTTGAAGGACGGGGGCACCGCCCGCCGCGCCGCAATCGAGAAGGCGGTCGCGGGGCTCGGGGGACGACTCGAGTCGTTCTACTTCGCGTTCGGCGGCACCGACGCGTACGTGGTCGCCGACCTTCCGGACAACACGACAGCCGCGGCGATGGCGCTCGCCGTTGCGCAATCCGGGAAGGCATCGACCCGCACCACGGTACTGCTGACGCCCGAGGACGTCGACGCGGCGACCAAGAAATCCGTCACGTATCGGGGACCCGGCGGCTGACGCGCATCAGCGGCCATCAGGAGGACGCGGCGCCGGCTTCGGCCGACGCCGCCCGCGGTGTTACAGCAGCGCGAGCGTGGCGCGCGTCAGATCGCTGTCGGCATCCGCATAGTCGGCGACCACGCTGAAGTGGTGGCGGCCGGGGATGATGAGCGGCGCGCGCGCGCCGGACGGCCGGTTGGCCGGCCATGCGTCCCACATGATCCGGGTCTGCCGAATGAATTCGGAGGTCTCGTCGGCACCTACCGCAAGCGCCAGCGGGGCGCGCGAACGCGGAGCGACGCGCACGGGCGACAGCCGCTCCGCCTCGGCAGCATCGAGCTTGAAGTCGGCGTTGAACGAGAACTGGACCAGCGGTGCGAGGTCGTGCACCCCCGACACCGATACGGCACCCGCGATCGGGTCGCGCGGGAATCCCCGCGCTGTCCAATCGGTCGCGAGCATCATCGCCGCCAGGTGACCGCCCGCCGAATGCCCGCCGACGACAATGCGCTCCGGCTGGGCGCCCTGAGCCGCGCCGTCGCGCACGAGCCACGCCAGCGCCCGCCGGCATTGCTCGACGATCTCGCCGATGGACACGTCGGGGCACAGGTCGTAATTGACGACGGCAACGGCGCAACCGCGGGCAACGAACGGCTCCGCGACGAACGAAAAGTCGCTCTTGTCGAGCGCGCGCCAATATCCGCCGTGCAGGAACACGAACGTGCCCCGCGCGCGAGCGGCGGGCACGAACAGGTCGAGCGTCTCCTTCGGGCCCGGTCCGTAACGCAGGTCGAGCTTCGGCGCGAGCACCGCCCGCGCCTCCGACGACGACTCGGCGAAACGCGCGAGCCACAGCGGGTGTTCCGGGACCGCGGCGCGGTTGTTGTAGCCGCGCTCGACGAACTCCGGCGTGTACGCGATCGTGTTTATGTCGATGGCGAGGATCCCGACATCGCAAACTACGCCACGGCCGGCACGATCGAAATAGCCAGCGTGCCGAGACCGTCGATGCCGCCGTCGAGGCGGTCACCGGCGACGACCGCACCCACTCCCGCGGGGGTCCCGGTGTAGATCAAGTCGCCGGGCAGCAGCTCGTAGTACTGCGACAGGAAATGGATCGTGTGCGCGACGTCCCAGATCAGCTCGGACAGATCGCCCTGCTGCCGACGCACGCCGTTGACGTCGAGCCAGATGGCGCCTTGCGCCGGGTGCCCGATCGCGGCAACCGGATGGATCGGCCCGATCGGCGCGGCTTCGGCGAACGACTTGCCGATGTCCCATGGCCGCTTCTTCTCGCGCATCTCGGCCTGCAGGTCGCGGCGCGTCATGTCGAGCCCGACCGCGTAGCCCCAGACGATCGCGAGCGCGCCGGCGGGCGCGAGCTTCACGCCGCGCGCGCCGATCGCCACGACGAGCTCGATTTCGTGGTGATAGTTCTTCGTCGCGAGCGGATAGTGGACGCGGCCGACCGCCGGCGGCACGACCGGCACCACGGCGTCTGCCGGCTTGGTGAAGAAGAACGGGGGCTCCTTCGTCGCGTCGCCGCCCATTTCCTTCGCGTGTTCGGCGTAGTTGCGGCCGACGCAGTAGATGTGGCGAACCGGGAACTGGCCGGCGCTGCCCGCGACCGGGACAGTCGGGAGATTCCACGCGGGAAAGACGGTGGTCATGGCATGATTCCGAAAGGATTCGCGAATTATTCGGCGTCCGGCTGCCGTGCCGGCCCCGCATCGGCGAACGCCGGCAGCGCGTTGCAGGCGGCCTCGATCCGCAGCAGTGTCGGATACGGGGCGAGGTCGAGATCCACGCGCCGCGCATTGGCGAGCTGCGGGACCAGGCAGATGTCCGCGAGGCCCGGCACGTCGCCGTGGCAGAACGAACCCGTCGCCGCCTCGCGCGCGAGCCTTGTCTCGAGCGCCTCCAGTCCGACGTCGCACCAGTACCGGTACCAGCCGTTCTTCTGCGCCTCGGTCGCACCGAGCGTCCCGGTCAGGTAATTGAGCACGCGCAGGTTGTTGAGCGGATGGATGTCGCACGCGATCGCGAGCGCAAGGGAGCGCACGCGGGCGCGCCCCGCCGGATCCGGGGGCAACAGCGGCGGCCGCGGCTGCGTCTCGTCGAGCCATTCGATGATCGCCAGCGACTGTGTCAGCACGTCGCCGCCGTCGGTGACGAGCGACGGCACGAGCCCCTGCGGATTGAGCGCGAGGTAGTCGTCGCCGCGCTGCGCGCCGCGCCTCAGGTGAACGAACGCCCGCTCGGGCGCGAGGCCCTTGAGGTTGAGCGCGATCCGGACGCGGTAGGCGGCGGACGAGCGGAAGTAGTCGTAGAGCTTCATTCTGGGAATCCGGCCTGGGTGCGGAACGGTTGGCGAGCAACGAGGCAGCCGCGTCGCGCGGCAGCCTCGCGTCAGAAGGCCGAGATTCCGGTCTGCGCGCGGCCCAGGATCAGCGCATGGACGTCGTGGGTGCCCTCATAGGTGTTCACGGTCTCGAGGTTCAGCAGATGGCGGATCACGTGGAACTCGTCGACGATGCCGTTGCCGCCGTGCATGTCGCGCGCCATCCGGGCGATCTCCAGGGCCTTGCCGCAGGAATTGCGTTTCATGATCGACGTGATTTCCGGGGCCGCCTTGCCTTCGTCCTTCATTCGTCCGAGGCGCAGGCAACCTTGCAGGCCGAGCGTGATCTCGGTCTGCATGTCGGCCAGCTTCTTCTGGATCAGCTGGTTGGCCGCCAGCGGCCGGCCGAACTGCTTGCGGTCGAGCGTGTACTGACGCGCCGCATGCCAGCAGGACTCGGCGGCACCGAGCGCACCCCACGCGATCCCGTAGCGCGCACTGTTGAGACAGCCGAACGGACCCTTGAGCCCCTCGACGTGCGGCAGCAGGTTTTCCTTCGGCACGTGCACGTCGTCCATCACGATCTCGCCGGTGACCGACGTGCGCAGGCTGAACTTGCCCTCGATCTTCGGCGCCGAGAGACCCTTCATGCCCTTCTCGAGTACGAACCCGCGGATCACGCCGTCGTCGGTCTTCGCCCAGACCACGAACACGTCGGCGATCGGCGAGTTCGAGATCCACATCTTGCTGCCCACGAGCCGGTAGCCGCCGGCTGCCGCATGGGCGCGCGTGATCATGCCGCCCGGATCCGAGCCATGGTTTGGCTCGGTCAGCCCGAAACAGCCGATCCATTCGCCGGTCGCGAGCTTTGGCAGGTATTTCTTCCGCTGCGCCTCGTTGCCGTACGTGTAGATCGGATACATCACGAGCGAGCTCTGCACGCTCATCATCGAGCGGTACCCCGAATCGACGCGCTCCACCTCGCGCGCAATCAGGCCGTAGCACACGTAGTTGAGCCCGGCGCCGCCGTACTCGCCCGGCAGCGTGGCACCGAGCAGCCCCAGCTCCCCCATTTCGCGAAACACCGCCGGATCCGAGGTTTCGTTCCTGAAAGCCTCGGTGACCCGCGGCAGCAGCCGCTCCTGCGCGTAGTCGTGCGCCGTGTCACGGACCATCCGCTCTTCCTCGGTCAACTGGTCGTCGAGCAGCAGTGGATCGTCCCAGACGAATTTCGCCTTGGACGCGGGGTGGACTCGCTCAGGGGCATTCATGGGGAAGACTCCGGGTTGCCGTGGAGGCGTGCCGCGCATCCTGCGCGTCCCGCGGGGATCGAATGGAGGATTATCGCGCGACGGCACGCGGGATGCCAGTTTCCGGCGGGGCGGCGATTGGACGACCCCCACGCTTGCGGCCTCGTTGGCCAATTCGGCCGCTGCGCTGCCCCCCAAGGGGGCGCAATTCGCGCCTTGGGACGGCCCTGCGGCGCTCAGTAGGGCCCCGCCTGCCGCAGCCTGAAGCGCTGCAATTTTCCGGTTTCGGTGCGCGGGAGGGCGGGCAGGAACTCGATGGCGCGAGGATACTTGTAGGGCGCGATCGCGCGCTTCACGTGGTCCTGCAGCTCACGCATCATCGCGTCGCCGGGGGCGAATTCCGGTTTCAGCACCACGAACGCCTTCACGATCTGGCCGCGCTCCTCGTCTGCCGCGCCAACGACGCCGCATTCGGCAACCGCAGGATGCAGGAGCAGCGCGCCTTCGACTTCGGGCCCCGAGATGTTGTAGCCGGCGCTGATGATCATGTCATCGGTGCGCGCCTGGAAGACGAAGTCGCCGTCGGCGTCGACGAGGTAGGCGTCGCCCGTGTAATTCCATCCGCCCTCGACGTAAGTCCGCTGGCGGTCGTCGGCGAGGTAACGGCAGCCGGTCGGCCCCTTGACCGCGAGCCTGCCGACATTGCCCGGCGGCAACGGGTTGCCCGCGGCATCCATCACGCAGGCGTGGTAACCGGGGATCGGCCGGCCGGTCGCGCCGGGTTTCGCATGGGCCTCGTCGTGCGAAATGAAGATGTGCAACATCTCGGTGGCGCCTATTCCGTCGATGATCTCGATGCCCGTCGCTTCCTTCCACAGCCTGCGCGTGGCGGCCGGGAGCGCCTCGCCGGCTGAAACGCACTTCGCGAGCGACGACAGGTCGTGTCTCCGCGCCTCCGCCGCCATCGCCCGGTACGACGTGGGCGCGGTGAATAGCACGCTCACGCGATGATCGGCAATCGCGGGCAACAGCATCTCCGGCGACGCCCTTTCGAGCAGCAGCGTCGCGGCGCCTATCGACAGCGGAAACAGCAGCAACCCGCCCAGCCCGAACGTGAACGCAAGGGGCGGGCTCCCGGTGAAGAGCGAGTCCGGCGACGCGCGCAACGTGGATTTCGGCCAGCAGTCGCATACCGCGACCAGGTCCCGGTGAAAGTGCATCGTGCCTTTCGGCTTCCCGGTCGTCCCCGAGGTGAACGCGATCAGCGCGGTATCGTCGGCCGCCGTGTCGACATTCGCGAACGTCGCTGCCTTGCGCGCCGCGCGCGCGTCGAGCCCGGCCGCGTCGTCGGTGCCGAACATCGCCACCGCCTCGAGCATCGGACAGGCCGGGCGGACGGCGTCGAGCTCGGCAGCGAGGCGTGCATCGCAGAGCGCGTGCGAGATCTGCGCCTTCGTCACGATGTCGGTGAGTTCCTTGGCGCGAAGCAGCGGCATCGTGCCCACCGCGATACCGCCCGCCTTCATCACCGCAAACCAGCACGCGGCGTGCATCGCCGTGTTCGGTGCGCGCAGCAGCACGCGGTTGCCGGGGACGAGACCGAGATCCTCGACCAGCACGCGCGCGATGCGGTTCGCGCGCGCCAGGAGGTCGGCGTAAGTCCAGCGCAGGCCGCCCGGCGCGACGATCGCCGTGCGGCCGCCCCAGTCCCGATCGATCGCGCGATCCAGGAGCGCCGTCGCGCAATTCAATCGCTCGGGGTACACGAGGTCCGGCAATTCGAAGACGAACTCCGGCCACGATTCCCGCGGAGGCAGGTTGTCCCGGGCGAAAGTGTCGACATGCGCCGTGTAAGTCATCGAGCCACCCCCGCGTTCGCGGCTGGCGCCGCGACGCTCATCAAGCTTTGCCCCGCGGCCCGCGCAACAGCTCGCGGGCGACGATCAGTTTCTGCACTTCGGTCGCCCCTTCGTAGATGCGCAGCGCCCGGATTTCCCGATAGAGCCGCTCGACCACCTGCCCGCGAGTTACGCCTAGACCGCCGAATATCTGCACTGCGCCGTCGATGACCCGTTGCGCCGATTCGGTCGCCGTCATCTTCGCCATCGCCGCTTCCTTGGTCGTCGGCTCGCGCCGGACATCGCGCAGCCACGCGGCGCGGTAAGTGAGCAGCGCGGCCGCGTCGATTGCGGTCGCCATGTCGCCCAGTTTCGCCTGCGTCAACTGCAGGTCGGCGAGCGTGGCGCCGAACATCCTGCGCTCGCGCGCCCGGCCGAGCGCCTCGTCGGCCGCCCGCCGAGCGAAGCCCAGCGCCGCCGCCGCCACCGATGCGCGGAAGATGTCGAGCGTGCGCATTGCGAGCTTGAAGCCCTCGCCGAGGTTGCCCAGCAGCGCGTCGACCGCGACCCGGCAGCCGGTGAACTCCAGGCGAGCGAGCGGATGCGGTGCGATCACCTCGATGCGCTCCGTGATCGCAAGGCCCTGCGCCTGCGCGGGCACCAGGAACGCGGAGATGCCGCGGGTGCCGGAATCCGGCGCGGTTCGTGCGAACACGCAGTAGAAGTCCGCGATTCCGCCGTTGGAAATCCACGTCTTGCAGCCGTCCAGCACCCAGTCGCCGCCGTCGCGACGCGCGCGAGCAGTCATCGCCGCGACATCCGATCCGGCTTCCGGTTCGGACAACGCGAACGCGGCAATCGCCGTCCCTCGCGCCACCGCCGGGAGCCAGCGCGCCTTCTGCGCCTCGCTGCCGGCGAGCGTGATCGCGCCACTGCCTAGCCCCTGCATCGCAAACGCGAAGTCAGCGAGGCCGTCGTGGTAGGCGAGGGTTTCGCGGGCGACGCACAGCGCGCGCGAATCGACCGCGGCGAGAACTCCGCCGTGCGCTGCGGGAACGCAGTAGCGCAGCCAGCCGGCGTCGCCGAGCGCGCGGACCAACGCGCGGCAGTCGGCGTCGACGTCGGTGTGCTCGGTCCCCTTCAGCACGCCAGCCGCCCAGGCGTCCAGGTCTGCCGCGAGCACGCGGTGCGCGTCCTCGAAGAACGGCCAGTCGAGGTGCGACCGGTCCAAACTAGTTCCCCTCGAACTTTGGTGTCCGCTTGGCGGCGAACGCCTCGAAGGCGCGGCGAAAATCCGCGGTCTGCATGCAGATCGCCTGCGCTTCGGCCTCGGCCTCGATTGCGGCGTCGAGATCCATCGCCCACTCCTGATGCAGAAGTTTCTTGGTCATCGCGTGGGCGAATGCCGGGCCGTCGGCGAGCGAGCGCGCGAGCGCGTGCGCCTCCGAGCGCAAAGTATCGGAAGCGACGACGCGGCTGTAGAACCCCCACGCCGCGCCCTCCTCGGCCGTCATCGCGCGCCCCGTGTAGAGCAATTCGCTGGCACGGCCCTGGCCGATCATCCGCGGCAGCAGCGTGCACGCACCCATGTCGCATCCCGCGAGGCCGACCCGCACGAATAGGAACGCGGTCCGCGCCGCCGGCGTGCCCAGCCGGAAATCGGACGCGAGCGCCACCATCGCGCCGGCGCCGGCGCACACGCCGTCGACGGCGGCGATGACCGGTTGCGGGCAGTGCCGCATCGCCTTGACGAGGTCGCCGGTCATCCGCGTGAACGCGAGGAGGTCGGACATCGTCATCCGGGTGAGGGGGCCGATGATCTCGTGCACGTCACCGCCCGAGCAGAAGTTGCCTCCCGCACCCTCGATCACGATCGCCTTGACGTCGCTTGCGTAAACGAGCCCCCGAAACAGGTCGCGGAGCTCGGCGTACGAATCGAACGTCAGAGGGTTCTTCTTTTCGGGACGGTCGAGGGTAACGATGGCGACTTTGCCGTCGTCGTCCGCCTGCCAGCGGAAATGCGAGGCCCGGTAGTCGCGGAAAGGTCGAAGGTGATGCGCCATGCCCATGATCGTTTCTCCTTGCCTGCCGTCGTACCGATGCGATCCTGCCCGCGCATCGCCCGCTCGAGCCGCCGCGCAACGCGGTCCTGCCGCTGGACAGCTTAGCCCTGAATTGCATGCCGTCAAGGGGTGCGGCCCGCACGCGCGCCGGCAACATGATCCCGCGTTTCCAGGCCGCTTGGCGCGCCCGCACCGGACATGCGGACGCCGGGTTCCGTGTCCGCGCGAGTGCGCAATCCGACGATTGGCTTAGGCAGTCGGGGCAATTCCAGGCATGGGCCGGCGCGGCTAGGCTCTGTTCGATCCCGATGCTTCACGAACACGTGATCGATGCCTCAGGACGGCGACGATGCCCCGATTCCAAGATCGCACGATGGCCCCGAGTCCTCGAGGAGGACATCCGGATTCGCGGTGCGGCAAACCGTGGCCGATGCCGCACGCGCGGCACCGCCGCGTCGCGAAGCCCGCGGCCATCGGTCGAACCGGGTTCACGTTGGTCGAGCTGCTGGTGGCGGTCGCGATCGCCGGGACGCTCGGCATGATGGCCGTTCCTGCGTTTCGGGATTGGCTCGGGTCCTACCAGCTCGCCAATCACGCCAAGCACATCGCCGAAGCGATGTCCCGCGCCCGCACCGAAGCGGTAAGGCGTGGCCACCGCGTCAATCTCTGCCCGTCGCCGAATCGCGTTCGATGCGCCGAGGGGATGGGCTGGGACACGGGGTTCGTGGTCTTCGTCGACATCAACGGCGACGGACAGGTCGACGACGGCGAGCCGGTGCTCGGCATCGACGGGCCCGCGCCACCGGGGATCACCGTACAGGCCAATCGGCCTCTGGGAGAGTACGTGTCCTACACGAGCATCGGGCACGCCCGGATGCTGAACGGCGCGCTGCAGATGGGAACATTCACGGTCTGTCGAAGCCGATACAACGCTTTGCAGGTGGTGCTGGCGAGCAGCGGCCGGGTCCGGGTCGAGAAGACAGGCGCCCGGTGCCCGTAGTGTCCGATTGATCGCGGTTCGAGTTCGATCGACTCCGGTTCACCTCGCGCGGGAACGGCCCGCCCTCTGCGCGAACTCGCGAGCGCGCGCCGAACAAATGACGTTGTCATGTCCTCGCACGCGTCCATCGGTCGCCGCCGCGCAAAATGCGGCGGCCGTCCGTTCGGACTCAGGGCCCGTTAGTCGGGATGGTTTGCGGCGCGTGTCGCAGCAAACTACGATACCGTCGATGGGGAAAGGAACCATTCGATGATGCCATCCGCACCGAAGCACGCCGGCGTCGCCGGATTCACGTTGATCGAACTGCTGATCACCGTAGGCGTCATCGCGATTCTCGCGGCCGTCGCCCTTCCCAATTACATCGACTACGTCACGCGGAGCAAGCTCGTCGAGGCGAAGACCAATCTCGTCGACATGCGCACGCGCCTCGAGCAGCATTTCCTCGACAACCGCGTCTATCCGGCAGCCTGCATCGCGCCGGCACCGGGGCCGGCCGGGGCCGGAAACGTCTACCTGCCGGCGAGCACGAAATACTTCACGGTCACCTGCGCGTTGACCGCGACCACCTACACCGTCACTGCCACCGGCTTCGGCAGCATGAACGGCTTCGTCTTCACGATCGACCAGGCCAACACGCGGAGGACAACCGCGGTGCCGGCAGGGTGGACGACATCCAACACCTGTTGGGTGAGCAGGAAGAACGGGGACTGCTGAACATGACCGCGCGCGCGAAGCCCCTTGGCTTCACCCTGATCGAGCTGCTGGTGGCGCTCGCGGTGCTCGCGCTGCTGTTGCTGCTCGGCATGCCCTCGTTCACGACGTTCGTCCGCAACAGCGAAATCCGCTCGACCGCCGAATCGATCGTCAACGGACTGCGCACAGCGAGTGCGGAGGCGGCCAACCGCAATGTGCGCGTTGCCTTCACGCTCGCCGGGGGCGGCGATCCCAGCTGGGCGATCAACGTCGTCAAGGATCCGGACACCAAGGAGCTCGAGCAGCCGCCGATCCAGGCGTACTCGAAGAGCGAAGCCGGGCGGAGCACAAAGGTGACGGTCACACCGGGCAACCAGCTTCAGGTCACGTTCACCGGGCTCGGTCGCGTCCAGAACCAGGGAGTGCCCAACGACCATCTGCAGCAGATCGACATCGGCCCGATCGTGAGCGGCGAGGCCCGCCCGCTGCGCATCGTCGTCGACGACCCCAACCCCGCCGATCCGGCGAAGCCGCGCGGGCTCCGCATGTGCGACCCCGATCCCGCGCTTTCCGCCCTGACGCCACCGGATCCGAGGGCCTGCTGACATGAAACTCCGGGCAACGACGGCAAGTTCCCTGCGCGGCCGGCAGACCGGAAGCTATCTGCTCGAAGCGCTGATCGCGATGCTCATCTTCGCGTTCGGCGTCCTCGGCCTCGTCGGTCTGCTGGGAAGCTCGATCCGCGTCACCAACGACGCCCGCTATCGATCGGAAGCGGCCAACCTCGCGAGCGCGATGATCGCCGACATGTGGACGATGACCGCCGACCAGATGACGGAGCAATTCGGCAAGGACGGCACCAAGCTCAGGACCTGGCAGTCGAAGGCCGAGAACCTGCTGCCGGCGGCCGCGACCTATCCACCCAAGGTCGAGCTGACAGACGGCCTTTCGTTCGAGAGCCGGACCGTCGTGGTCACGGTCTTCTGGCAGATGCCGGGCGACAAGGAGGTCCATCAGCATCTGATGACCGCGCAGATCGGCAAGAACAGGGCATTGCCATGAGCACAAGCGAACGTAGCATGGCCCCGCTGCAGCGCGGGATTGGACTGATCGAAGTGATGATCAGCATCGTCATCGGGATGCTGATGGTGCTCGTGATCTACCAGATCTACGAAGTCAGCGAAGGTCAGAAGCGCACGATCACGGCCGGCAGCGACGCTCAGCAGAACGCGAGCTACGGCCTCTTTGTCCTGGCGCGCGATCTCGCGATCGCCGGCAACGGCATCGCGTCGGCCGCAGCAACGCTCGATGGTTGCGCGCTGCTGCGCCCTGTTCCGGTCCTGATCGCGGCGGGCGCGACCGACGACGATCCGGATACGATCACGGTGCTCTACGGCGGGTCGAGCACGCTGTCGACGCCGGTCCAGTTCAAGCAGACGGCGTCAACCGCGCAACCCTACGTGGTCCCCGGTCCCGTCGGCTTCACCGCGAACGACGTGGTCGCGGCGGTCGACGGCGCCAACTGCACGCTGTCGACGATCAACGAGGGCGGCATCGTGGTCGACCCGGCTACGGGTTTCGCCACGCTCACCCACACCCCGATCGCCGGCGCCATGGGTGCGACCTATCCCGCCGTCACCGCCTCGCTGGTCAATCTGGGTCAGCCGGCAGCGATGGGGCGCATCGTCTATACCGTGGATCCCGCCGCGCTGACGATGCGCACGCAAAAGCGGCTGCCGACGAACGACCCGGTAACGCCCGTGGTCAGCGACGTCATCAATCTGAAGGCGCAGTACGGTCTGGACACCGACAACGACGGGATCGTCGACAAGTGGCAGGACGCGACCGGCGGAATCTGGTCGGCGGCCAGCCTGCCGACGCAGCCATTGGCGACGCTGCAGCAGATCCGGGCCGTGCGCATCGCGATCGTCACCCGCAGCGCGCAGTACGAAAAGTACGCCGTCACGCAGGGCCCGCTCACGATGTTCGACGGCGCCGAGACCGTCACGATGACGCTCACCGGCGACGAGCAGCATTACCGCTACAAGGTGCTCGAAACCATCGTCCCGCTCCGCAACGCGCTCTGGAACGCCTCATGATCTCCGACACGCCCGCCTCCGTGGCCGCGCCATCGCGCGCGGTCCGTGCCCATCGCGAGCGCGGTGTCGTGCTGTTCATCGCGCTGCTGGTCATGGTCGCGCTCAGTCTCGCGGGCATCGCGCTCATCCGGTCCGCCGACACCGCGACGACCGTGGTGGGCAACCTCGCCTTCAAGCAGGCCGCAGCGTCCGCCGTCGATCGCAGCTTCGAGCAGGCGATCGATGCGCTGTTCAATCCGGGCGCCGACCTCAAGCAGTCGAAGCCCGTGATCGCGGACAAGCAGAGCGATGCCAAGGCGCAGAATTATTTCGCCAGCGTTCGGTTCAAGGACGGCAAGATTCCGGAGATTCCGGACGAGCTGCAGTCGTCCAGCGCCTTTGCCGGCGCCGGCCTCAACAAGGACCTGGTCCCTGTCGACGCAGCGGGTAACCGGAGCTTCTACGTCATCGAGCGGATGTGCGCCAATCCCGGGCCGGCGTTAGGCAGCAACTGCAATCTCTCGAATTCTTCGCTGGGCGCGGACGCCGGGACGCAGCACTACGAGGGCCTGGTTCGCGCCGGTGACGCCTTTTACCGCGTCACGGTCCGTGTCGAGGGCCCGCGGAACACGGTGGCGTATGCGCAGGCGATTCTCAAGTAGCCCACGCGCCATCCCCGGCTTCCCAGGAGCAGCATCATGACCTTCCCCCGCCTGTCCGCCTTCGCGAAGTGCTGCGCCGCCGCGGTGGTCGCGACGCTGCTGCTGCCAGCGGGGGCGCACGCGGCTCCGACGCAGCTGGCCGAAACACCGCTGCAGGCATTGAACCGCGTCAAGCCGAACATCATGTTCACGGTCGACGACTCGGGGAGCATGAATTTCGAGTTCCTCCCGGATTTCACCGCGGCCGGCACCAAGCCCGTTACCGGTCCCGCCGCGTTCTACTGCCGGGACCGCAGGAACTGCGGTGGCGTGGATCTTTACTCGACGGCGGAAGGCGAGGCACAGCCGAACATCATCTACGCGGATCCGCCGATACGCAGCAGCGCCTACAACAAGCTCGCCTACGATCCGTCGGTCAGCTACAACTTCGGCAAGACGGCCGACAAGGACGATCTTCCGTGCCAAAGCGGCGATGCCAAGAACTCGGCGTGCGCCGGCCCATGGACCAGCGTCTACGTCAACGGTTTCGCCGGGTATCCGGGCGCCAATTTCGGCGGCACGACGAATCTCACGAAGGAATACCCGGACACGGTGTGGTGCAACATCCAGGCCAACCAACCACCCAAACCAGAGGACACGGCGACCGCATTTTCCGACGGTTCCAAGTGCCGCCTCAACGGCCGCGCGTATCCTTCGTTCACGGCCTTCGCCGGGGCGTCGATTCTGTGGACCGCGCCAGCGGTCGCGGCGGGATACAACTATCCGAACTTCTACAATACCGCGACGGGCGCCGCCACCACCTGTCGCGATGCCAGCGAGTATTGTGTTTTCAATGTCCCGGCCGCGGTGCTTACGAATCCGTATTACTACACGACGTCGACGGTCCAGTTCTGCAAGAACAAGGACGCCGCCGGATTCGGGATCGCGCCCTGCGGCGACCGCTGGGACGAAACGAACAATCGATACGTGCGCTTCGGCAGCGACACGTCGAAGTCGTTCGACCCGCTTGCGTTCACGCGCATCGACATCGTGCCCACCCGGGCGTCCTACCCGAGCGGCCGCACCTACGCGCAGGAGATGGCCAACTTCGCCAAGTGGTACGCGTTCTACCGAACCCGGATGCTGGCGATGAAGACCGCGGGGGGCATCGCGTTCTCGGCCCTCAACGAAGACAACGCGCGCGTCGGCTTCCACACGCTGTGGGAGAACAACAATCTGTTCCTGAACATCAAGGCGTTCGACGCCCCGCAAAAGCTGGCGTGGTTCACCAACTTGTACTACGTGCGGCCCGGTGGGGGCACTCCGCTGCCGCAGGCGGTGTATCGCATTGGCGAATACTTTTCGAATTCGGGCAATTCGCAGCTGACGGACGCGGTCGATCCGCTCGACCCGGCCACGGGCCGCTGCCAGCCGAACTATCACCTGCTGTCGACCGACGGCAACTGGAACAGCGCGTTGAACGGCGACAACGTCGGCGACCAGGACCGAACGGTCCCGACTACGCTGCCGGGAGCGATCCCGGGATTCACGCCGGGAAGCCCCTTCCCGCGGCCTTATTTCGAAGGATCGGCGACAAGCAGCAACAGCCTCGCCGATCTCGCGATGTACTACTGGATACGCGACATTCGGCCGGATTTCCCCGACAACGTGAAAGACACGATCGCGCCTTGGCAACACGTGACGCTGTATGGCCTGTCGATCGGCGCAGAGGGGAACGTCGTCTACCCTACCGGCCTTGATGCCATTGTCGCGGGAACCCAGGATTGGCCGCAACCCACGGGCTCCGAGCGCCCGGATTCCATCGACGACCTCTGGCACGCCGCGCTCAACAGCCGGGGCAAGTACTTCAACCCGTCCAACCCGCAGCAACTGGCGGAAAGCATCGTCAGCGCACTGGCGGACTTCACGGCTCAGTCGGGTACCGGTGCCGCCGTGGGGATCGCCGGAGCCCAGCTCTCCGCAACACGGAAGTACGGCTACAAGACGAGTTATGAATCCGGCTGGTGGGGAGACGTCAAGAAGTACGAACTCGACCCCACCACCGGCGCGCTTCCCGTCAAGACCGACGGCAATCCGAAGAACGACCCGCTTTGGTCGGCGGCCAGCGCGCTCGACGCACAGGTCCTGGGAACCGGCTGGGATTCGAACCGCCGTATCGTGACGATCAATGATGCGAGTGGAGCCGTGGTGCCGTTCCGGCTGGCGAGCCTGTCGCCTGTGCAACGGGCATCGCTGAACGCCGGGTGGTCCGTCGTGACGCCCACGCCAAGCGCGCAGTCCGTGCTCGATTTTCTGCGCGGCGACAAGTCGAACGAGGGCGTGGGTACGACCAATTTCCGGACCAGAGCGCACGCGCTCGGTGACATCGTCTACTCGGGAGCTGTGCCGGTGGGCGCGCCCTCCCAGCCGTACGACGACGCCGGAAATCCGGGCTATCCGGCGTTCGCGGCGACGGGCAAAGCGCGCACGCCGATGGTTTACGTCGGCGCGAACGACGGAATGCTGCACGCATTCATCGATTCGACCACGCCCGACGCCGGCAAGGAAGCCTGGGCGTATGTCCCCAAAGCGCTTTTCAGCGCGAGCAATCCAAACGACCCCTCTCGAACGCCGTCCGCTGCCTATCAGCTGGGCGCACTGAGTTATCACCGCAACAGCAGTCCGTTGTTCTCGCCCAAGTTCTATGTCAATGCGACGCCGCGCATCTGGGACATCGATTTCGCCAACACCAATACCAGCACGCCACCGATAACCGGCAACGACTGGCACTCGATTCTGGTGGGCGGTCTTGGCGCCGGCGGCCGCGCGGTCTACGCGCTCGATGTCACCACCCCCGTCACGCTGGCGGACAAGGAAGCCGACATCGTTTCCTCGAAGCGCGTGCTGTGGGAGTTCACCGACGACAACCTCGGCTACGTGTACGACGCACCGACGCTCGTCAAGACCCGGCGTTACGGCTGGGTGGTGCTGGTGGCCTCCGGGTACAACAACCCGGGGGGCAAGGGCATCCTGTACGTACTGAATCCGACCGACGGCAGGGTCCTGAGAAAGCTGACGACGGACGTTGGCGACAACAGCGACCCGAGCGGACTTTCGACGATCCGCGCCTACACGCCCAGCCGCAAGGACCCGTACGTGCTCCAGGCCTACGGCGGCGATCTGAAGGGCAATGTCTGGCGCTTCGACCTGTCCGATCCGGACGAGACGAAGTGGAAGGTCGAGCTGATCGCGAAGCTGACCGACCCGCGGGGAAGGGCGCAGCCGATCACCACGGGAATCCGCATCGAGATCGACCAGAACAACAATGTCGACCGCTATCTCTTCGTCGGGACCGGCATGCTGTTGAGCGATGACGATCTCTCGGGAACAAACCCGGTCAGCAACGTGACCAACACGCTCTACGTGATCAAGGATGGAACCCGGACCGCGGCCGGGCCGAAACCGGCGAGTCCGTATTCCCGATCCGACCTGAACGCCGTCAACGGAGCCACGGTTGCCGGCTTCACGGGCACCGCCACGGGGCGCGGCTGGTACCAGGATGCGAGCGACCCGAAGCAGAAAGTCGTCACCGACGTCATCGCCGACGTGCAGACGGTCGTCTACACGTTCTCGAAGCCGGCGGACGACTCCTGCGAGGGCGCGCTGTCGTCGACCTTGTACGCCCGCGAACTCAACACCGGCAGTTCAGTCCTGCAATCGCAGGGGGGTGACGTGGTGCCCAGCGTGGCCGACGTCGGCGCAATCGCCGGTGTGGCGCTGGTGCAGGGTCAGCCCGGCAGCGCCAGCGCCGCCAACGGCGACATCCGTGCGCAGGTGACGACGATGAAGGGCCAGGTCTTCAGCTTCGGCGTCAAGCTCGCCGGCACGTCGACGCCCAAGCACCGCGTGTCGTGGCGGCTGCTCAGCCGCGACTGATCACACCGGTTAGCCGCTCGACGTAACGCGCGACGAGGTCCACCTCCAGATTGACGCGCGCGCCGGGCTCGAGCCTGCCCAGCGTCGTCACCGCGAGGGTGTGCGGAATCAGATTCACGTGAAAGCGTGAGCCCGTAACGCCGTTCACGGTCAGGCTCACGCCGTGCACGGCGATCGAACCCTTGGCCGCGATGAAGCGCGCGAGCTCCGCCGGCGCGTCCACCTCGAGCTCCCAGCTGCCGTGGGGATCGTCGGCGACCGCGGCAAACCGCGTCACGATTCCGACGCCGTCGACATGGCCCGTCATCAGGTGCCCGCCAAGGCGGTCGGCGAGGCGCAACGCCAGCTCGACGTTCACGTCGCCCACGCGATCGAGCCCTGTCGTGCAGCGCAGCGTTTCGGCCGACGCATCGAAATCCAGCGTCGATCCGTTGATCTCGACGACGGTCAGGCAGCAGCCGTTGATGGCGATGCTGTCGCCGATTGCGACGTCGGCGACATCGCGAATGCCAATGTCGACGGCAATTCGCAGGCCGTCGCCTCTGGGTTCGACCGCCGCGATTCTGCCGACCGCCTGCACGATACCGGTAAACATCATGGGTCCTTTCGCAGCACGCGCGCCCGCACGCGGAGGTCGTCGCCGGTGCGCGCAACATCATGGATCGCGAGCGCAATTCGATCGGACAGGCGAGCGACGCCCGTCGCAAACTCGGCCACGCCACGCGCCGGGTCGCCAAGAAGGCAAGGGGCTAGATAGAGCAGCAGTTCGTCGACGACGCCCGCTGCCAGCAATGCGCCGTTGAGCTTGGCGCCCGCCTCGACGTGCAGCTCGTTGATGCCGCGCGCGCCCAGCGCCGGGATCAGCGCCCGGAGATCGATGCGACCTTCGCTGTCCGGCAGCGTCAGCACCTCGATTCCGCGGGGCCAGCCCGGATTGCGTCCGCCGGCCGTGACGATCAGCGTATCCGCACCCGCGAGCACCCTGGCCGTCGGCGGCGTTTCCGCGTGGCGGTCGACGACGATCCGTCGCGGCTGTCGCGGCGTCGCCACGGCTCTCACCGATAACTGCGGGTCATCCTGCCGCACGGTGCCGATGCCCGTGAGAATCGCGCAGGCGCGAGCGCGCCACCGGTGGCCATCGGCGCGCGCGGCTTCGCCGGTGATCCACTGCGACTCCCCCGAGGCCAGCGCCGTGCGGCCGTCGAGGCTTGCCGCGGCCTTCATCCGCACCCACGGGCGGCCGCGCGTCATCCGCGACACGAAGCCGATGTTGAGCTCGCGCGCCTCGTCATCGAGCAGACCGACATCCACGGCAACGCCGGCGGCCCGCAATCGGGCAGCGCCGTGCGCCGCCTCGGGATTCGGATCGGTCATCGCTGCGACGACGCGTCGGATGCCCGCCGCGATCACCTCGGTGGCGCAAGGCGGCGTGCGGCCCGTGTGGTTGCAGGGCTCCAGCGTCACGTAGAGGGTCGCGCCGCGCGGGTCGAGTCCGCGCCCGCGTGCGTCGGCCAGGGCGTTCACTTCCGCATGGGGTGCCCCGACGCGCTCGTGCCAGCCTTCGCCGATGACCACGCCGTCTTTGACGATCACGCAGCCGACCCGCGGATTGGGGGTCGTGGTGAAGAGGCCGCGCTCGGCCAGAGCAAGCGCGCGCGCCATGTGCGCGCGGTCGGCGTCGGAAAACGCGGTCATCGCTGGGCGCCTGTCGGACTTCCGGCGCGGCTATTTGCGGCCGCGCTTGGCTGGTGCCTCGACTTCCTTCAGCGCGTCCCTGAAGTCGGAAACGTCCTGAAAACTGCGGTAGACGGACGCGAAGCGTATGTACGCGACCTTGTCGAGCGCGTAGAGCTCCTGCATCACCATCTCTCCGATCTGACGCGAAGGAATCTCGCGCTCGCCGAGGGAGAGTACCCGCGAGATCACACGGTCGACCGCCTGGTCGACGAATTCGGTGGGCACGGGTCGCTTGTGCAGCGCGCGCTGAAAGCCGTTGCGCACCTTCGTCACATCGAAGTCGGAACGTGTGCCGTTGGTCTTGACCACCTGCGGCAGTCGCAGCTCGACCGTCTCATACGTGGTGAAGCGCTTCTGACAGTCCGTGCAGCGCCGGCGGCGGCGGATCGAGCCGCCCGGCTCCGACACGCGCGAGTCGATGACTTGTGTTTCGGTGCTGCCGCAGAACGGGCACTTCATCGCGGCCGGTCAATCATAGACGGGGAATTTCTGCGTCAGCGCGCGGACGCTCGCCCGCGCGCGCGCGACGGTGGCCTCGTCGCCCGGAGCGTCGAGAACGTCGGCGATGAGGTGCGCGAGCTCCTCGCATTCGATCTCGGTGAAGCCGCGCGTCGTGATCGCCGGGCTGCCCAGCCGAATGCCGGAGGTGACGAACGGCTTTTCCGGATCGTTGGGAATGGAATTCTTGTTGCACGTGATATGCGCCGCCGACAGCATGGCCTCGGCGTCCTTGCCGGTCACCCTCTTTGCGCGGAGATCGACCAGGAACAAGTGGCTGTCGGTCCCCCCGGAGACGATGCGCAGGCCGCGCTCCTGCAGCACGGTCGCCAGCACGCGCGCATTCTCCAGCACCTGTTGCTGGTAGTGACGGAAATCCTTGCCCAGTGCCTCGCCGAACGCGACGGCCTTGGCCGCGATCACGTGCATCAGCGGCCCGCCCTGCAATCCGGGGAAGACCGCGGAATTGACGGCCTTTTCGTGCGCGGCGTTGCCGAGGATGAGGCCGCCGCGCGGCCCCCGCAGCGTCTTGTGCGTCGTGCTGGTGACAAAATCCGCGATGCCGACCGGCGACGGGTAGACCCCGGCGGCGACGAGGCCCGCATAGTGCGCCATGTCGACCATCAGCAAGGCGCCGACGGCATCGGCAATGGCGCGGAAACGCTTCCAGTCGATCACGCGCGAGTAGGCCGATGCCCCGGCGATGACGAGCTTCGGCCGGTGTTCGTGGGCAAGCCGCTCGGCGGCGTCGTAGTCGATGAGCTCGGTCTCGGGATGCAGGCCGTAGGGCACGACGTTGAACCACTTGCCGCTGATGTTGACCGGCGAGCCGTGCGTCAGGTGCCCGCCGTGCGGCAGGCTCATCCCGAGAATCGTGTCGCCTGGTTTCAGCGCCGCGAAGAAGACCGCCTGATTGGCTTGCGCGCCCGAATGCGGCTGGACGTTCGCGAAGTCCGCGTGAAAGAGTTTCCTGGCGCGGTCGATCGCGAGCTGCTCGGCGACATCGACGTGCTCGCAGCCGCCGTAATAACGCTTTCCCGGATAGCCTTCGGCGTACTTGTTCGTGAGTTGCGAACCCTGCGCCGCCATGACTGCCGGGCTCGCGTAGTTCTCCGACGCGATCAGCTCGATGTGGTCTTCCTGACGCCGGTTCTCGGCGGCGATGGCCGCCCAGAGCTCGGGATCGGCTTGGGCAACGGTGCGCGAGCGATGGAACATGACGGGGATCCCGGGTGCGAGTCGTAGTTTTTTTGGCAGAACATTCTAGCACCCGCGGCACCCCAGCCCCGCCGGATCGCAAAGCCGGGACGGAACGGCGGTAAGCTTCCGCAGCCGTCGGTGGTGGATCGTCGCGCAATCATGCGGATCGGCCGTTGCTCCGGATTGGCCGCGGGCGCGCTCCCCCGGGCGCATGATCTGTAGCGACGGATTCGACGGACCGGATCGACCTGCGTCGCTGCGTGCCCCTAGCGACGTCGGGCAAAACACTTATAATCGCGCGGACACAGCGGAAAACTGCACAAACGATACCAATATCGGGGCCCGAGCCGGCCCCGCCCGCTGCAGCCGTCGCCGTTGCCGCCGCATCCGAATCCTACGGAGGAATCGTGAACGCCCTTCTCGCATTTTCACGTGGAGTCGATCGCCTCAACGAGGCCATCGGCAAAGCGACGACCTGGCTCATCCTGATCGTCGTCGTCATCAGTGCCGGCAACGCCGTCGTCCGCTATGCGTTCGACTGGAGCTCCAACGGGCTGCTGGAAATCCAGTGGTACCTGTTCTCGGCGGTCTTCCTGCTCTGCGCGGCCTACGTGCTATACAAAAATGAACACATCCGCATCGACGTGATCGCCGGGCGCTTGTCGGCGCGAGCACAGAACTGGATCGACGTCTTCGGCATCGTCGTGTTCCTGTTACCGATGGTCATCATCACGATGACCCTGTCCTGGCCAGTGTTCATGAATGCGTGGCATACCGGCGAAATGTCCGCCAACCCCGGCGGACTGATCCGCTGGCCGGTGCGCCTCCTGATGCCCGTCGGCTTCTTCCTGCTGCTGCTGCAGGGGATCTCCGAGCTCGTCAAGCGCGTCGCGTTCCTGACCGGGAGCGGTCCCAATCCGCTCGACAAGGTCAGGACCAAGACCGCCGAGGAAGAGCTCGCCGAGGAGATCAAGAAACACCACGTGTCGGCGGAGGTCATCGATGCGGTCGAGGCGAACAGGGACATGCTTGGCCAGTCCGCGAAGGGAGAGCGGAAATGACCGAGTTCCTGATCGCCAACATGGCGCCGATCATCTTCGCGTCGCTGATCGTCTTCCTGCTGTTGGGCTTCCCCGTCGCCTTCTCGCTCGCCGCCAACGGCATCATCTGGGGC
>Ga0209048_10000278_pt1 | contig 56383 bp, 40 predicted proteins | sample FrelakmetCRP12CR_FD_187146 | JGI IMG/M metagenome (GOLD analysis project Ga0209048, IMG submission 187146) | Freshwater lake sediment microbial communities from the University of Notre Dame, USA, for methane emissions studies - CRP12 CR (SPAdes)... | ecosystem: Environmental > Aquatic >...
GAAGCCGCCACGATCACCGCCGCCCCACCCGCCGCTGCGCGGACGGTCGCCGCCAGGCCCGCCTGGTCCGGGCCCCTTCGGGCGGAAGCCGCCGCGGTCACCGCCAGGGCCGCCTGGTCCGGGGCCCTTCGGGCGGAAGCCGCCGCGGTCGCCGCCGCCCCACCCGCCACCACTCTTCGCGGGGCTGAAGCCTCGCGGCGCCGGACCCCGCGCACCGCCTTCGGGAGGCGCCGCGCCACCCTCCGGGCCCCGCGGCGGGCCTTCGGCGCGCGCCAGGTTCGCGGCCTTCTTCTCGCGGCGCTTGTGCGCCTGGAAGGTCTCCTTCTTGAACTTCTCGCGCGGGTCCTTGTGCTCGCCGCCGGGACGCCAGTCGTGGCTCCGGCGTTCCTTCAGCACCGCCTCGCGCGCCGCCGCTTCCTCTGCCGCGCGCGCGGCCCACGCCTCTTCGGGCGACTCCCACACACGCCCGCGCGCGAACCACTTCATCGACGCCGTCGGGTTCTTCCCCTGCAGCTGCTTCAGCGTCGGCAGCAGCTCCTCGCGCTCGGCCGCGCGAAACGCCGTCGGCTGCCCGTCGATGATGATCGTCCAGAACGTGAAACGGGGTGGCATGGGGTCACTCGCACAAAGAGAGAATTGAGAATCAACGGTTGATCCGCTTGAGCTTCTCCACCAGCGTCGTGCGCTTCAGGTTCAGCAGCTGCGCCGCCCGACCCTTGTTGCCGCCCGTCCGCTCCAGCGACTGGCGAATCAGCTCGCGCTCCACGTTGGCGACATACTCGTGGAAATCGATCCCCTCGTCCGGAATCGCGAACGCGCCCGATGCCGGCACGCCGTCGGGCTCCTGCACGTCGGACGGGAGATCCGACAGCTCGATCTGCGTGCGCCCCGCGCTCAGCGCGACGCCGCGCTCCAGCGCGTTCTCGAGCTGGCGCACGTTCCCCGGCCAGGCGTACGCCATCAGCTGGCGCATCGCCTGCTGCGACACGGTCATCGCCGGCCTCGGCGGAACGAGTTCGCGGCAGAAGCGATCGAGGAAGTGCTGCACCAGCAGCGGGATGTCTTCCCTGCGGTCGCGCAGCGGCGGGAGCCGCACCGGAATGACGTTCAGCCGGTAGTAGAGATCCTCGCGGAACTTCCCTTCCGTGACGAGCTTCGCGAGATCGCTGTTCGTCGCGGCCAGCACGCGCACGTCCACCTTGATCGTCCGCGAGTCGCCGACGCGCTCCACCTCGCGCTCCTGCAGCGTGCGCAGCAGCTTCATCTGCAGCGGCGCGCCCATCGTCCCCACCTCGTCGAGGAAGAGCGTGCCCCTGTGCGCCTGCTCGAAACGGCCGACGCGATTGCCGACCGCGCCCGTGAACGCGCCGCGCACGTGGCCGAACAACTCGGCCTCGAGCAGCGTCTCGGGAATCGCGCTGCAGCTGATCGCCACGAAAGAGTTGCCCCGGCGCGGGCTGTTGTGGTGAATCGCGCGAGCCACCAGCTCCTTGCCTGTGCCCGTCTCGCCGGAGATGAGAATCGTGCTGTTGGTCGCCGACACCGTCTCGAGCAGCTGGAAGAGGTCGCGCATCTTCCGGCAGCGCCCGATGATTCCCTGGAAGCTGTACCGCCGCTCGAGCTGGGACCGCAGGTAGGCGTTCTCGGATTTCAGCCGGCGCTGCTCGAGCGCGGAATCGAGCACGTGCAGGAGCTCGTCGAACTGGAACGGCTTGGTGACGAAATCGGTCGCCCCGCGCTTGATTGCCGCCACCGCATCCTTGACGGTCCCGTAGCCCGTCACGACGATGCCGATAATCTCGGGATACCGGGCCACGGCGGCCTCGAGGACCTTGCTGCCGTCGATGCCAGGCAGGCGCAAATCCGTAATGACGATGTCAAATGCGAATTCGGCAAGACGCTCGAGGGCCTCCTCGCCATTCGCCGCCTGGACGACGTCGTAGCCGCTGTCGACCAGCCGCTCGGACACGACCTCGCGAAGCGACGCCTCGTCCTCGACGATCAACAGATGTTTCGTCGTATCAGCCATTTAGTTGAGCGCCAACATTTTGACACAGCTCGGCCGCAGGCGGAAGCGGATTGTCGGTGAACCTCCTACAGTCCCGCCGATGCCACTCCGATACACTCCAGGAAGGTCGTGTGCACGTCTCGCGGAAGGGATGCCGTGTCTGAACCCGTCAACCAGAAACCCCACAGAGATTTGAGTGAGTTGTTCCATCGACTGAACAACGAGCTCGGCATCATCCTTTCGCACGCGGAGCTGCTTGAAGCCAAGTGCGACGAGGAAAAGAGCCGGTCGAGGGCCGCGCAGGTCGTGGCCGCCGCGCTCGAGGCGATGGGCACCGCCAGGCAGATCCGGAGCGAGTTCAACGACCTGACGCTCGTGAAGTAGCGGAGCACGCGTCGTGTCGCCGAAGGCCTTGGGGGACGCCGATTCCCACCTCAGCCGTCAAATCCTTGGCGGCGCATCTCAGCACATTAGTCAAATATTTGACAGTTCAGCCGGGCTTCAGCTGCCGGCGCCCGGGCCGCACCGGTTTCGATAGCCAGCCCTAAACAATTGCACGGCAGACATTTATCAGGCTGCTGCACCCTTTTGTCTCCCTCCCGGCCGAAGGTGTCCCGTTCTGGCACTGCCGTTGCGAATGGATGGGGCAGGCGGAGACACGAGAAGCAGGCAGTTACCGTCTCAACCCGGAACACCTCGCCGAGGAGAGCACATGCAGGCCCAACCGATTCTAGCCCACGAAAGCCGGCGCGTCGTTGCCGGGCTCCCGTTCGTCCAGGCCCTGGCGCGCAGACTTGCGGCGTCGATGCCGCATTCCATCGACATCGGCGACCTGGTGCAGGACGGTGTGCTGGGCCTGATTGACGCCGCCCATCGCTTCGACGAGGACCGGGGCATCAAGTTCGAGACGTTCGCCGAGCGCCGCGTGCGCGGGGCGATGATCGACGCGCTGCGCCGCGAGGCATGGCCGCGCGGCGTCCGACGGGTGCGCCGCGAGCTGGAAGCCGCGCGCGAGACGCTCCGCCGCGAGCTCGGTCACGAGCCGTCGCTGGCCGACCTGGCCGCGAAGGTCGGGTCGGACGAGAAGCGCCTCGGCCGGACGATCCTCCGCATCAGCACGATCGAGTCCACCTCCCCGCTGTCGTCCGGCGACCATTCCGACGACGCCTCGCTGCCGGCGGCGCTGGTGCCGTCCGAGCCCGAGGCGCCGGATTCGGCCTACGAGCGCACCGAGGTCAAGGAGCGGATCCGCGACGCGATGGCGACGCTGCCGGAGCGCGAGCGGCGGCTGGTGACGCTCTATTACTTCCGTGACGTGACGATGAAGCAGATCGGCGAGGAATTGGGCGTGAACGAATCGCGAGTGTCGCAGCTGCACGCGCGTGCGGTCCAGCGCCTGCGCGCCGTCCTCGACCCCTCTCACCAGGCGGCCAGGCCGACAGGCGCGCCGGCGAAGGCGGCCCCGATCATCACCGCCCTCACGCCGCGGGTCCCGATGTCCGCGCGGCCGGTGCTGCCGTTCGCCCGCCCGGTGATGGCGAAGGCCACGCTGCCGGCCGAGATGGAAAGAGCGGGGCTGAAGCCTTCCTCCACCGAAGCGCTGTCGGCCCACGTCGGCAACGTGCTGCCCTATGCGAGGATCTCGCGCGCGGACCGAAGCAAGTCGGCCAGCCTGAACGGCTTGGCCAGCCAGCGGCAGCCGGTTTCCTCGAGGAAGCGTTCGGCTTCGGTGCCGACGACGTCGCCGGTGACGAAGATGACGCGGCGCGCGAGCGCCGGGTTCGCGGCCGCGATGGCGCGGTAGAACTCCATGCCGTCCACGCGCGGCATCTTCAGGTCGCACACGATCAGGTCGTAGGTCCTGGCCGCCACCCTGGCCAGGGCCTCCTCGCCGTCGCCGGCGCGGTCCACGACGAAGCCCGCGTCGGCCAGCCCCTCTCCGACCGCCTGGGCCAGCGCGGGTTCATCCTCCACCAGCAGCACCGACGCCCCGCGCGGGAGATCCTGCGCGATCACCTCCGGCGGAGGCTGCGGCGCCCGCACCGCGCTCGCGTCGCCGGTCGGCAGCTCCACGAAGAACGAGGCGCCGCCCCCGCCGCCCACGGGCGGCCCGATCCAGATCCGCCCGCCGTGTTCCTGCACAATCGCGTAGGCCACGGTCAACCCGAGGCCGGTCCCCTTGCCGACCTCCTTCGTCGTGAAGAAGGGATCGAAGACCTTCGTCCGCGTCTCCTCCGGAATCCCCGGGCCGTCGTCGTTCACCTCGAGGACCACCGTGTCGTTGTCGCCGTTGTGCCAGGTGCGGACGACGAGCGTGCCGTGGCCGTGCGCGGAGAGCATCGCCTGCTCGGCGTTGATCATGAGGTTCAGCAGCACCTGCTGGAGCTGGTGGGGGTCGGCGAACACCTGCGGCAGGCCGGCGGCGAGGGCGGGGAGGACGTTGATGTTCGTCACGCGCTGCTCGTACGACCGCAGCGCCAGCGTCTCCTCCACGACGTGGTTGATGTCCACCATCGCGCGCGTGGTGTGCCGCTTGCGCGCGAACGTCAGCAGGTTGCGGACGATGCGCGCCGAGCGCTCGGCCTCGGAGAGGATGACGTCGATGCCGCGGCGCGCCTGGGCGTCCATCTGCCGGTGCGAGAGACGCTCGGCCCAGGTCAGGATCGTGGCCAGCGGGTTGTTCAGCTCGTGCGCGATGCCGGAGATCGTCTGGCCGAGTGAGGCGAGCTTCTCGGCCTGGAGGAGCTGGTGATAGATGTCGCGCGTCTGGTCGTCGAGCTTCTTGCGATCGCTGACGTCGCGAACCAGCGCCTCGAGGCGGACGCTCCCGTCCCGAAACGCCTCGGCGTGGCCGCTGATCTCGGCCCAGATCGGCGTGAGGTCGGCGCGGCGGACGCGGACCAGGAAGTCCGTGACCGAACCATCGTGCCGCAGGCGGTCGACCAGGTTGGGGCGCGCCAGCGGATCGATGAAGCGCTCGAGCGCGAACGGCAAGAGCGCGCGCTCGTCGGTGTCGGCCGCGTAGCCGAAGATCAGCCGGAGCTGTGAGTTGGCGGCCAGCGTGCGGTCGCCCCGCTCGGACAGGATCCCGACGTACGCGCCCACCTGGAGCTGGTCGAACAGTCCCGCGAACAGCTGGTCGCGGGAATCGGCGGATGGATGGTCCACGGCGGGATTATAGGCCGGCTTTCGGATTTCGGCGATCACCCCTGCGCTTCTTCGGCCCGAAGAAGAACAGGAGCACCGCGCCGATCAGGGCGGAGCCGCCGGCGGTGACGAGGATCTGCGCGGTATCCATGGCGCGAGTTCACGCCCTCCGCAGGCGCAGGCTGTTGGTGAGCACCGACACCGACGAGAACGACATCGCGGCCGCGGCGATCATCGGGTTCAGCATCCAGCCGGTGAACGGGTAGAGCGCGCCGGCCGCGATCGGGATGCCGAGCACGTTGTAGAAGAACGCCCAGAACAGGTTCTGCCTGATGATGCCGAGCGTCCGCCGCGAGAGGCGGATCGCCTCGGCGACGCCGCCGAGGTCGTTGCGCATCAGCGTGATGTCGGCCGCCTCGATCGCGACGTCCGTGCCCGACCCGACCGCGATGCCGACGTCGGCCTGGGCCAGCGCGGGCGCGTCGTTGATGCCGTCGCCGACCATCGCCACCACGCGGCCGCCCTCCTGGAGCGCCTTCACCTCGGCGGCCTTGCGGTCCGGCAGCACGCCCGCCACGACGCGGTCGATCTCGCCCGTCGGCGCCACTTGGCGCGCGATGGCCCTCGCGGTCGCGTCGTTGTCGCCGGTGATCATCACGATCTCGAGGCCCATGGCCTTCATCCGCGCAATCGCCTGCGCCGATTCGGCTCGCGGCGTGTCGGCCAACCCGATCAGGCCGATGGCGACGAGCCCGCCCGGGCCTGCCGATCCTGCCTCGGCCCCCGCCGGCGATGCGCCGGGGCCGCGCGTCTCGTCCGGGTTCGCGCGCGAAGCAGCGACGGTCATCACCGTTCGCGCCGCCCGCGCCAGGCGAATGAAGTCGTCGTGCGCCCAGCCGAGATCGACGCCGCGCTCGGTCATCAGCGCCTGGTTCCCGATCAGCACGTCCCGACCACCGACGCGGCCGACGATGCCGCGGCCGGGCAGCGCCTCGAAGTGGCTGACGGCCAGCAGCGGGATCCCGCGCTCCCCGGCTGCCCGCACGATCGCCTGGGCGAGCGGGTGCTCGGACGCGCGTTCGGCGGACGCGGCCAGCTCCACCAGCGTGCGCTCGCCGGACCCGGGCGCGGCCACCACGTCTGTCACCTCCGGGCGGCCGGTCGTGATGGTCCCCGTCTTGTCGAGGACGACCGTGGTGATCTGCCCGGCCCGCTCGAGGATCTCGCCGCCGCGGATGAGGATGCCCTTCTCCGCGCCCTTGCCGGTTGCCACCAGGATCGCGGTGGGCGTGGCGAGGCCCATCGCGCAGGGGCACGCGATGATCATCACCGCGACGAAGCTGACCAGGGCAGGCGTAAAGCGCGCGCCCGCCGGCAGCAGGTCGAACCAGATGACGAACGTCGCGATGGCCAGGCTGATCACCGCGGGCGTGAAGTACCCGGAGATGACGTCGGCCAGGCGGGCGATCGGCGCGCGGCTGGCCTGGGCCTCCTGCACCAGCCGGATGATCTGCTGCAGCGTGGTGTCGCGGCCGACCCTCGTCGCGCGGAAGCGGAATCCGCCCGTGCTGTTGACGCTCCCGCCGAACACCATCGAGCCCGGCGCCTTGTCCACCGGCAGCGATTCGCCGGTGAGCATCGACTCGTCAACCGCGGACGCGCCCTCGAGCACCTCGCCGTCCACCGGGATGCGCTCGCCCGGACGGACGACGACGACGTGGCCGGCGACGACGTCTGCAACGGGAATGTCGGTTTCGACGCCGTCAACGAGGACGCGGGCCGTTCGCGGCTGAAGGCCGATCAGCCGCCGGATCGCATCGGACGTCCGCCCCCTGGCCCTGGCTTCGAGCAGGCGGCCGAGCAGGACGAGCGCGATGATGGCGGTGGAGACTTCGTAGTAGACGGCCGGTTGCGCCGACGTGGCCGCGTGATGCGCCGCCGCGCCTGCGTCCGCCGAGGCGAACCCACCGCCCGCGAGCAGGCCCGGCGCCACCGTCACGACCACCGAGTACGCGAACGCCACCCCGGTGCCGACCGCGATCAGCGTGTTCATGTCCGCCGCGCGGTGCCTGAGGCTCTTCCAGGCCCCGCGGTAGAACTGCGCGCCCGAGTAGGCGACGACGGGCATCGCCAGCAGCAACTGCAGCGCGTTGACGCCCTCGAAGTGGAGGTGCGCCATGCTGACGACCATGATCGGCACGGTCAGGGCGACGGCCAGCGTGAACTGGCGTCGAAGCCTGAGGGACTCGGCGGCGTGCGCCTTCTGCTCGAGGTCCTCGACGCTCCCAGCCTGCCCCGCTCCAGCGGCCGAGGTTGCCTCTGGCGCCGTGCCGTCCCTGGTGTCGATGACGTCGTACCCGACGTCGCGGACCGCCCGGACCAGGTCGTCGAGGCCGACGGCCGCCGGGTCGAACGTCACGACGGCGCGTCCCGTCGCGAAGTTCACGTTGGCGCTCTCGACGCCGGGCGTCTCCTTGAGCGTGCTCTCGATGGTGCGCGCACACGCGGCGCAGCTCATCCCGGTCACGGGGAGAGAGACGTTCGACGCCGGGGAGTCGGTTTCCGTCGAGTTCAATGGGCCTCACCACCGATCTTATCGCGGGCGGGAAGGCCGGCGCCACCGGGCCCTCAAGTCGAGGTGCTTGACGGCCGATAACCAAGGGACTACCGTGAATTCAAGAGCCAGACAACTCACTCGGAGGAATTCCATGCGTAGAGTGCACCCCGCGTATTGGATGATTGCGGCCCTCGTCCTGTTGGGGCCGGCCTCTCCAGCGGCAGCCCAGAGCAGCCGGCCGACGGTCGCCCTGCTCGATTTCGACTACGGCACGGTGAACGCCTGGTGGGGAAACCAGGATATCGGGAAGGGCATCGCGGACTTGATGGTGGACGGCCTGGTCGAAGACGGCTCCTACCGCGTGATCGAGCGCAAGCGCCTCGACGCCATCCTGGCGGAGCAGAACTTCTCCAACAGCGATCGCGCCGACCCGGCGGCGGCCAAGGTGGCCAAGATCGGCAAGGCGCTCGGGGTGAAGTACCTGATCGTCGGCTCCATCACCAAATTCGGCGCTGAAACCAAGGGGATGAACGTCGGCGGCGGCGGCTGGGGCCTCGGCGGGTTCGGCGTCGGCGACGTCGGGACGAAGAAGACCAAGGCGACCGTGGCCATCACCGCGCGCATGGTCGACACCACGACCGGCGAGATCATGGCCAGCACCAAGGGTGAGGGCACGTCGAGCCGCAGCGGGCTCCTGCTCGGCGGCGCCGTGCCACACGGCGGCGCCCACATCGAATTCGGCTCGTCGAACTTCCGCGACACGGTGCTCGGCGAAGCGACCGACGCCGCCGTCAAGCAGGTCGTGGCGAAGCTGATCGCGGCGAAGACCCGGCTCGAGTAGCACGGGCAACTGTCTCCGCGTGTCCGTATGCGAGTCGGGCGCCACGAACTCCTCCTCATCGGCGGCCTCCTCATCGCCCTGGCCGTGGCGTTCTCAGGGCAGATGGCGAATGCGCTCCAGGCAGCGCGCGACTTCGAAGGCGCGCACGGCCTCGGCGTGGTGCCCGGCCTCGTCATCGCGGCGGCCTCCCTCCTCGTCTTCATCCAGGGAAAGCGCCGGCAACTCCAGAGACACTCGGCGGCGGTGGCCGCCGACGCGAGCCGCGCCCAGGAACGCGCGCGCGAACTCGAGCAATTGGTCGCATTCTGGAGGGCGTTGACGCAGGCGCTGGACCTCGATGCCATCCGGGACGTGGTCGAGCGTCACCTTCCCGAGATGACCGGCACCACGGACGGTTGGGTGGTGACCGGCGCGGAAGGCAACTGGAGGTGCGTGGTCGGCCCGACGACGGTCCAGACCGCGCTCGGCGAAATGGGCGTCGCCGACCTCGCGATCGAGGCGCTCGCACGATCGGGCCCCTCCCCAAACCCGGGCGGGATCGACCACGAGGGCCAGGTGTGCTTCCCGATGATCGCGGCGGGGATGACCATCGGCGTGCTCGGCGTGCCGGCCACCGCGCCCGCACTTACGCCGGCCCGACGACTGCTGGTGGGCACGGCCGCGGAGCTGCTGGGCGTGTCGGTGCGCGGCGTGCACCTGCTGCAGGAGGTCCGCGAGAGCAGCCTGCGCGATTCGCTCACCGGGTGCGTGAATCGCGCGCTCGCGATGGAGGCGGTCGCGGCCGAGCTGACGCGCGCGCGCCGCTCGCAGCTGCCGGTCTCGCTGATCATGTTCGACGTGGACCGGTTCAAGTCGATCAACGACCGCCACGGACACCTCTGCGGCGACACCGTGCTGGCCGAGGTGGGCGCCAAGATGCGGGCGTCGCTGCGGTCGAGCGACCTGAAGTGCAGGTACGGCGGCGAGGAGTTCCTGGTCCTCCTGCCGGAAACGCCGATCGACGGCGCGCTGCATGCGGCCGAAACGCTGCGCCGCGATCTCTCGGAACTCGAGATCCGGTGGGAGGGACGAATCGTCCGGATCACGAGCAGCTTCGGCGTGGCGTGCGCGCGCCCGAACGAGATCGACCCGACCCCGCTCATCGCCCGCGCCGACGAGGCGCTCTATCGCGCCAAGCGCGAGGGCCGCAACTGCGTCCGCCTCGCGGACGACGCGCCAGACGTCCTGGCGCCGCGCCGCGCGTCGCCAAAGGCCGGCGCCGTCCGGTAGGACGATCGCTATACAATTCCGGGGTGTCTCACAGCCGCCGGCCCGCGTCCCCGCCACCGCCGCTCGCCTACGCCGCGTGGGTCGCGATCTGCCTGATCTGGGGGACGACCTACCTCGGCATCCGCATCTGCCTCGAGAAGATGCCACCCGGTCTGATGGCCGGGCTCCGATGGCTTGCCGCCGGCGGCGTGCTGGCGCTCGTCGAGTTCGCGCGAGGACACCGTCTGCCTCGCCGCCCGTCGTGGCCCGGCCTCGCCACGATCGGCATCCTCTTCATCGTCGGCGGCAACGGCCTGGTCGTCTGGGCGGAGCAGTGGGTGCCGAGCGGCCTGACCGCGGTGCTGCTGGCCACCTCGCCGTTCTGGATGGTGGGCATCGAAGCCGTGCTGCCGGCGGGCGAGCGCCCCCGGCGATGGACCTGGCTCGGCCTCGCCATCGGCTTCGCCGGCATCGTGCTGCTCGTGTGGCCCGACCTGGCGGCCGGCGGAGCGGTGGGCGGCCGGTTTCTCACCGGAGTCATCACGCTGCAATTCGCGTGCGTGACCTGGTCGATGGGGTCCGCCTACGAGCGCCGGCGACACGCCGGCGAAGAGCACACGCTCGGAGGCGCCGCGCTCGAGATGATCTTCGGCGGCCTCGTGCTGACAGTGATGGGGACGGCCGCCGGCGAGTGGCCCAGGCTCGCGTTCAGCACGCGAACCGCCGCGGCATTCGCCTACCTGGTGGTGTTCGGATCCGTCGTCGGCTACTCCGCCTACATCTACACGTTGAAACACCTGCCGGTTTCGACGATCTCCCTCTCGTCCTACATCAACCCGATTATCGCCGTGATCCTCGGCGTCGTCGTAATGGGAGAGCCGTTCGGCCCCCGGAGCTTCGTGGCCTCCGCCGTCGTGCTCGCCGGGGTTGCAGTGGTCAGGGCCACCGCGCCGAACGAGCCGCCCGCCGTCAGCGTGCTGGACGTGACGGGCGACGAGCCCGCCGCCTGACGGCGCGTGCAAGCGCCGGCCGTCGGGACGGCGGTCGTGGCCCGGTCTGTCGCGCCGGCCTTTCGTGCGCCGGCCGTCGAGCAGGACGCCGGCGACCGGTGGCGGGTGGCTCGCTCCCCGGACTCCGGTCGGCTGCGCGGCAAACCCGTCTCTCCGGCCCTCGTCGGCCGTTGGCCGCCGGGGTCGCGCGGATGGAACCGCGTGCGAGCACGCGCTCAACCCGGCTGGTGCCCACCGCCTGCGAGCGGGTTTGCGAACTGACGACGAATCGCTTGCCGACAGTCGCCGGTTCGCGAGCCATCCCGCCCCCGTCCGCCGCTGTCGCCATCCACAACGGCTGCCGCCGGCACGAGAGAGGCAGGCGCGGACCGGGCTGGCGCGAAGGGCGACTGTGAGGTCTGCCGAACCGGAGCCCGGCGCGACAGACCGGGCCACGACTGCCGCCTCATCGGCCGGCGTCGCATCGCCGAGCCCGATTTCCGATTCCTCGTATTGCGACCTGCCGTATGCTGGTTCAGATGCTGCCTGCCATTCGTCACCTCACCGCGGACTCCTCCGGCCTCGGCTTCTTCCTGTGCACGCAGAAGGACGTGCGCCCGGGTCGCAATGGCGAGTTCCTGTCGCTCATGTTGCAGGACGCGACCGGCCGCATCGTGGCGCGCGTGTTCGACGATGTCGAGAGGCTGAAGGGGGGATTTGAGGCGGGCGAATTCGTCAAGGTGAAGGCGAGGGCCAACATCTACAACGACCGCATGCAGCTCGTCGTGGAGAACATCAGGCGCGTCCATCTCGACCAGGACCGCCTGGACGGGTTTCGCGAAGAGGACTGCGTGATTTCGTCGGTGCGGCCGATCGACGAGATGTGGGCGGAGATGCAGGGCCGGATTGCGAACGTCGGCAACCCGTTCGTCAAGCAGCTGCTGGAGAAGATCGTCGCCGCCAACGAGGCGAAGCTGCGCGTGTGGCCCGCCGCCCAGACGCTCCACCACGCGTATCGCGCGGGCTTCCTCGAACACATCCTGCAGATGGCGGCCGTCGGCGAGATGCTGGCGGAGGCGTACGGCGCCGACAGCGACGTCATTCTCGCCGGCGCGCTCCTGCACGACATCGGCAAGCTTCAGGAACTCGACTACGACCTGGCCACGAGCTACTCGCGCGAAGGGCGGCTCCTCGGTCACATCATGCTGGGGTCGGCCCTCGTGCGCGACGCGGCGACGGCGATCGAGGGGTTTCCGCCGCTGCTGCTCTCCGAGATCCAGCACCTGATCCTCTCGCACCACGGATGCCTGGAGTACGGGTCCCCGGTTACCCCGATGACCGTCGAAGCGTTCATCCTGTCGTTCATCGACGACCTGGATGCGAAGATCAACATGGTGCGGCAGGCGATCAGGGACGACACCGGCGACGGCGAGTTCACCGGGTACCACTCGCGGCTGGAGCGGGTGTTCTGGAAGGGACCGAAATAGGCGTCAGGGCTTGGCGGGCCGGCCCGGTTTCGCGCCGAGCGCGAAGGTCATCTTGCCGGCAAGGACCACCTTGCCGTTGACGCGAGCCACACCGCGCAGCACGCCCATCTTGCTGCGGAGGCGCACGACCGTCGCCTCGATCTCGACCACGTCTCCCGGGCGCGCGGGCCTCTTGTAGCGGACGCTGTCGATTCCCATGAAGAAGATGAGCTTCTCACGGTTCTCGGGCTTGCCGAGGATGAGGATCGCGCCCACTTGGCCGACGGCCTCCGTCAGGATCGTGAGCGGCAGCGCCGGGGCCTCGCCGGGCGAGTGGGCGAGGTAGCGCTCGTTGCGCGACACGTTCTTGATGCCGACAATCCGCTTGTCCGGCTCGAACTCGGTGATGCGATCCACCAGGAGGAACGGAAAGCGGTGCGGCAGAATCCGCTCGATCGCGACGTAGTCCAAGGGCAGCTGCAGATCCATCATGCAAGAGCTCTCCCGGGTCCGACGAGGAATTGAGAAGTATAATCCGGTTGGATTGCCTGAGTCTCGAACTTCCTGAACACCATGCCCACATCCTCACCAGACCGGCCCGCGCCGCCCGACGCCGCAGCCACGACGACCCAGCCCCGACCGAGCGATCAGCAGTTGCTGACCACGCTGTTCGACCTCGGGCGGCAGGTGACGTCGGTCCTGAACCTGGACGAGCTGCTGCAGCGCATCCCGCAGATGATCAGCCGCCTGACGGCGTTCACGGCGTTCGCGGCCTACCTCATCGACGAACGCCGCGGCGACCTGTTCATCGCCTACGCCGTCGGCTACTCGGAGGACAGGGTCCGCACGGTGCGCCTGAAGGTCGGCCAGGGGATCATCGGGGCGGCGGTTGCCGAAGCGCAGCCGGTCCTGGTGCACGACGTCCTCGCCGACCCGCGCTACGTGGAGATCGTGCCCGGCACCCGGTCCGAACTCGTCGTGCCGCTCCGCCGCAAGGGCAAGGTCATCGGGGCCCTGAACCTGCTCAGCTCGAACGTGGCGCAGTTCACCGAGCTCGACGAGGCCATCCTCCGGCAGTTCGCGGCCGCGGTGGCGGTCGCGATCGAAAATGCGCGGCTGTTCGAGCGCGAGCGGCAGTACGCCGAGATGCTCGAGACGCTGGGCGAGATCGGCCGCGAGGTGTCGTCGATCCTCGACCTCGACGCGCTGCTGACGAGGCTCGCGCAGCTGACCAAGCGGGTGATCGAGTACCGGACGTTCGGGATCCTGCTGGTGAATGCCGCGACGAACGAGCTGGAGATGAAGCTCGCGCTGAAGTACGACGAGCGGACGACGGTGCCGCCGGTGAAGATGGGGCAGGGCCTGGTGGGCCACGCGGCGCAGCACAAGCAGATCGTGCTCGTGCCCGACGTGCACCGCGACCCGCGCTACGTCAACCTGGTGGACGACGTGCGGTCAGAGCTGGTGATTCCGCTGCTCGTGAAGGACCGCTGCATCGGGGTGATCGACCTCGAGAGCCCGGAGCTCGACGCGTTCACGAAGACCCACGTCGAGCTGATGACGCTGCTGGCCAGCCACGCCGCGGTGGCCATCGAGAACGCGCGCCTCTACGAGACGATTCGCTCCAACGAGGAACGCCTCGCGGGCGAGCTGCGGTTCGCGCAGCGCGTGCAGGCGGCGCTGCTGCCGAGCGAGCTGCCGAAGCGCATGAAGGGCGTGGACGTCGCCGCGCGCTTCGCCCCGGCGCGGGAGCTGGGCGGCGACCTGTACGACTTCCTCTCGCCCGAGGCCAACACCCTCGTGGTGGCGGTCGGGGACGTATCGGGCAAGGGCGTGCCCGCCGCGCTCTACGGCGCATTCGCCGGCGAGCTGATCCGGTCCCGGACGTTCCGGCGCAGGTTTGCGCCGAGCGGCTTCGGCCCGGCCACCGTCCTCTCGTCGGCCAACACGATCCTCAACGAGCGGCAGCTCGAGGAGTACTACTGCACGCTGTGCTACGCGGTGTTCGACCTGAAGCGCCGCTCGGTCGTCCTGGCCAACTCGGGCCTGCCGTATCCGATTCGCTGTTCGGAGGACGAGTGCGCGCCCGTCGAGATTGCCGGCGTGCCTCTCGGCTCGTTTGCCGGCTCGACCTACGACGAGGTCACGTTCGGCCTGCATGCCGGCGACAGCTTCATCTTCTGCACGGACGGCGTGTTCGAGGCGATGAACGGCGGCGGGGACGAGTTCGGCGCGGCCAGGCTCGTCGAGGTGGTTCGCCAGGCGCGCGGGCTGCCGTCGCGGGAGATCGTCGATCGGATCTTCGCGGCCGTGGAAGCGTTCCGCGGCGGCGAGCCGCCGAACGACGACATGACGGCGGTCGCGGTCCGAATCACGGCGTGAGCGCCCGTACACACGACATCGCGCGGAACCGGATGCCCTGCCAGACAATCGGGGCGCGACGATGCCAGCGCCTGCCTGAGTTGTTGTGCACCCCGCCGATTCCGCGCGACTAGCCCCAACAACATCAAAACCTGTGCCGGGCCCCTGGAGCGGAATCAGGCCGTAATCCTGCCCACGTCCGCGCCACGCCCGGCTGACGTCCTGAGGCGGGGACGGCCGGCTGACCTCGCACAGGGACGCCCCTGCCGGCCGGAGACGGCCTACGTGGTGGCGGCGGTTTCGGCGACGAGCGTCGCCAGCTGTGCCGCGATGATGGTCGCGACGGCCTGCACGGCCGGACTGACTTCCGAGCCGTGCCGGATCTCCGCGGCCATCGCGCCGACACACCCGCTCGCGGTGGTGATGGGCGTGACCACCGCGCCATTGCGGTCCTTGGCGCCGCGCACGACTTCCATCTGGCCGGTGCGGAACGCCACCGACACGGCGTTCTCCGAACGCCCCGACAGGGCCTTCATCTTGGCGAGGGTGTGGTCACCGTAGCCGTAGCTGGCGGCCGGCCGGAGCACGGTGGCCTCGGACCCGACCATCCACAAGACGATGCCCGACGCGTCCAGCAGCTCCGCCGCCTTCGCCAGCAGTCCGGGCAGCTCGCTCCCGTCCTTGACGCGCGCCAGGCTGCTGCACAAGCGCGCGGCTTCGGCCAGGTCCACCTGCGGTTCGTTGTTCAGGCGGAGCTGCGACTCGCGCTTCAGGTACTCGATGAGCGCGTCTTCCGATTCGTGCGGCCGTTCCGGAGGCGGGTCGATCGACACCGGGGTTCGGTCGGCCTGGATGTCGAGATCGAACCCGGAGCGACCGAGCGAATCGAGTTCGGCCAGCGGCGGGACGGCCAGCGACAGGCCCAGTCCGAACGCCGGCGCTTCGGGCACGCGCGAGGTCGCCTGCGCCTGGCCCGCGCGGGGCAACAGGAGCAGCAGCACGATCAACGTCCATCCGGCCGCGCCGAGCAGCGCGTAGGCCTGGAGCAGGCGCAACCGCGCCGCCTCGCGCTCGACCGCCAGGGACTGCGTCGGCGCGACGCTGGCAAGAGCCACGGCGGCGGTGGAGAGATGTTGAGACGAGTCGCCGAAGACGACGGACGAAGCCGTGAGCGGCTGGTCGGAGGCCAGCAGGTCGCGCACGCGATCGCAGGTGCGAGAGAAGGACGCGAGCGCGCCGGCGGCGGCGGCGAGATCCTGGGCGGATTCGGCGGACAGCTGGCCGCGGCCCAGCGTCTCGAGCGCCGCGGTGGCGTCCTGGGTCAGCGCCGAGATCTTCGGCACCCAGAACGACGGGTCCTGGCCGGTGGCGACCAGGCCCGTCTGCGCGCCGCGCAGGTCGCCGATCATCGCCTGCGCCCGACCCGCGTCCCGCGTCAGCGAGACGAGCGATTCGCGCGCGGCGGCCCTCTGCTGTTCTGCGCGAAAAACGAAGAACCCCGCGCCGGCCTGCCCCGCCAGGGCGAGGACCACGAGAGCGATTCTCAGGATCCGGTTCTTCATGAAGCGATCGTCATACCACCACGGGTGACACGACGCAAGGTGAAAAGCCGGCGGACAGGGGCATTAGGCGCGCCTCGTCGCCGGACATGCTTGGCGGTCCGAGGCCCGCCTCGCTAGAACTTGAACGGGGGCCGATCCTTGAAGAGCGCGTCCCACTTCCCGCGCTCCGACGGGTTCGACGCCTGAAGCGGGTTGCGAGCGACCACCGGGCGCGCGAACGCGAGGCGCGCGGCGTCCGCGTAGCCGGGCCGGTCCGGCAGGGCGGCGGCAATCTCTGCCCGGATCTGCGCGGCGCTGCCGTAGGTCAGCGCCACGCCCAGCGTCACCGCCACGTTCACCAGGATCTGCCAGTCCTCCATCGCGTCGCCGGGCGGCGCAACGGCCCGGGCGGCCGCCTGCACCATGCCCTTGTCGTTGGTGTAGCAGGCGTCTTTTTCCAGGTAGCTGGCCCCGGGCAGGACGAAATCCGCCGCCCGCGCGAGGTCGGTCAGCAGGATGCCCTGCACCGCCAGGAGCTTCAGCGTTCCGGCGCGCCGGGCCTCGACGAGCCACGACACGTCGCCGATCGAGCCGGCCGGGCCGGGGTCGAGCACGTAGACCGCCGGCACCTCCCCTTTCTCGATCGCCTGCCGCAAATCAGACACATCCGCCGTGCCGTCGCCGGCCGCGAGGGCCTGGAGCCCGAGGTCCCGGACGCCCGTGACGTTCGGCGCGTCGAGCGCGGGCACGACGAACCTGGTCTTCTCCGGCTGCTGCTTCCCGGTCAATTGCCAGCTGACGGCGATGTTCCGCTCGGCGCCGCCGCCCTGGAGACCTCGCGCGATCTGGCCGAGCAGCACCAGTTCTTCCAGCGACGCGTGCGCCGACGCCAGGAACCGCATGTTCGCCAGCGCCCCGCTGTTCCTGGCGCCCAGCGATTCGCGCAGCTTCACGAGCAGGTCGTGCCAGCCCACCGATTGCAGCGCGCCGTCGGCGCCGCGCACGAGCGGGCGCACGATCCGGTCGTCTCCTTCGACGAAGTGATACCCGAAGCGGCCGACGTCGCACATCCAGTACTCGTTGACGTCGGAGTTGAAGCGAGGCGTCACCCGCGCGATTCTCGGCCCCTTCGCCCATTCGGGCTTCGCGCGCAGCCACACGGTGACGCTGCACCCCTTCGAGCACAGCGTGCAGGTGGTGTCCACGGCTGTCGGGTTGTCCCACGGCCTCGACGCGAACCGGTAGTCCTTCGTCGTGATGGCGCCCACCGGGCACACGTCCATCAGGTTCCCGCTGACGATCGAGTGCACGCCCTCTTCCTGGAACGTCTGGATCTGGCTGCCGTTGCCGCGGTCCTGGATGGAAATCTGGGCGTCGCCATCCACATCGCGCATGAAGCGCACGCACCGGTTGCAGAGGATGCACCGGTTGCGGTTGAGCAGGAGCGTCGGCCCGAAATCGACGTCACCCTTGACGCCCTCGCCGTCGAAGACGCGCCGCGGAAAGTCCATCCGGCTTGCGGCCGGGCCGAACGCGTACGAGTAATCCTGCAGCGGGCATTCGCCGCCCTTGTCGCAGACCGGGCAGTCGAGCGGGTGGTTGATCAGCAGGAACTCGAACACCGACGCGCGGGCCTTGACCACCTCGGCCGACCTCGTGTCCACGACCATCCCGTTGGTGCAGACCGTCGAGCACGCGGTCTGCAGTTTCGGCATGTTCTCGATGCGGACGATGCAGACACGGCAGGAGCCTTCGACCCCGAGCGCCGGGTGGTAGCAGTAGTACGGAACATGGATGCCAGCCTCGACGGCGGCCTCGAGAACGGTCTTGCCCTTATCAACGACAAGGGCATGACCGTCTATCGTGACGGTGACCTTTTCCATGATGTTTGGATGATATCACCGGAATACGCCGAGCGCGGCCTGGTCGCGGTTGACGTCGACCTTCCGCAGCTTGCCCTTCAGCGGCAGCCGCGTTTCGACCACCCGGTCCATCACCTTGACGATGACGTCGGTCGCCGTGTTGTCGAGATAGTTGAGCGTCACGGTCACGGGGAAGTCGAACACCTCGCCGGACTGTTCGAAGCGCAGCACCACCTCGCTGGCGCCGTCGTGGTCCTCCACTCGGGAAGTGAACGCCACCTGCGGCAGCCCGTCGCGGTATACCCACTGCTCGAAGAACCGGCCGAGGTCGAGGCCCGACTCCCTCTCGACGGCCCGCCTGAAGTCGTCGGTGCCCGCCCTCCGGAAGCGCCAGGTGTCGTAGAAGCGCCGCAGGCCGCCGAAGAACGCCTGGTCGCCGACCAGCCTGCGCAGCATGTGGAGCACGATGGCGCCCTTGTCGTAAATCACCGCCCGGAAGATCCGGCTGTCGCCCTTGACGTGGCCGATGCGGTAGCCGAGGTAGATCGGCCCCTGGTCCGATTTCTCGGTGGCCCACTCCTGCATGCGGCGGATGATGGCGTCGAACACGCCGCGCCCGCGCGACCGCTCGGCATAGAGCGCCGCAAAATACTGGGCGAATGCCTCGCTCAACCATTGTTCGTGGTAGTTCTTCCCCCCGACCGCCTGGCCCCACCACTGGTGCGCCACCTCGTGCGCAAAGAAGAAATCGGGGAAGTCGGGGAGAACAGCCGGGTCGTCCGCCCAGCGCAGCTTCGAGCCGGGCCCTGGCGCGGCCACGACCGCCATGTAGGGCGGACTGTGCCCGCCCGGAAGCCTCCGTTCGATCGCGGCGACCGTGAACGCCGGGTACGGGAAGTCGCCGATGAGGGAAACGTAGAACCGCAGGATGCTCGCCGTCGTCCTGGTGATCTCCTTCCCCCGGGAGCGCTGCCTGGGATTCGTCTGCACGGTCAGCGCGACATCGTCGTAGTAGACGCCGGCCGACCTGGTGACGCGGAAGGCCTCTTCGACGTTCTTCAGCGAGATCTTCTCGCTCCGCGCTTCGGAAAGACGGGCGACGAGGAGCGACAGGTAACGGACGGGCTGCTTGGCCGAAAACGAGAACTCGCGGAGCCGCACGCCGCGCTGGACGGGCCCCGGGGCAGGCGTCACCGCGACGAACTCGCCGCTGGCGACCGCGCTCCACGGCTCCGGCACGGTCACGCTGATGGAAGCGGGCGCGTAGCCGAGCGTCGGCGCCTGCGCATACCAGTAGCTGCGGTTGCTCAAGAGGTAGCTCTCTTCCAGCGGGAGCTCGTTCTCGTCCACCACCTCCTGCGCGCCGGGCAACTGAGGGTCGAGCGCCTCGCGATCGATCGCCTGAGGCTCCACCGGGCCCGAATAGGTGACGATCAGGTTGAGGGGAAACCCCTTGGTGACGATCGTGGGCAGGTTGACGACGAGACTGTTCTGGCGGCGAACCCGCACGGCCAACAGGCGGCCGAACTCCGTCGAGACGACCGACTGCACGTTGAGCGCGTCGGCGAGGCGGATCGTGAGCGCATTCATCGACGGCGCGATGGTCTCGATCGCCAACCGCGTTCGCCCCTCGATCCACTGCCGTGTCGGGTTGTACCCCACCTCGATGTCGCACGACCTGACGGCGTAATCGGATTTCGCGTCCTCGGAATAGGAGCGGGTGTAGCGCTCGAGATGCGCCCGTGACGAGTAGACCGAGATGTTGCGCCGGTTCCTGCGGTCGTACAGCGAGATGTCTTCGATGTCGCTGGCCGATCGGGTGTAGGTCAGCGCGTCGAACCGCCGCGTGCGGATCTCGGCGAGGAAATCGCCGGAGCTCGGAAGCAGGGACCAGAGGTCGCCGCTGAGCTCTCCGAGGTCGAGGCCGAACGACTTGCCGACTTCCTGGCGAAAGACATCTTCGGCACGCTTCAGGTCACGCGGGTCCACGGCCTTTTCCGTCATTTCGCGCGCGCTGACGGCGGCCTCCGCGTCGCCCGGGTTGACCCTGACGAACGCCGTGTCGAACGGGCTCTGCGTGGTTTCGCCGCCGGTGGCCACGCGCAGCTGCGTGCGCTCGGCCCTGGGCGCCGGCGTGAAGCTCATGTCCCCGCGGCCGAGGATGACGAACGCCGTCGGCCCCGTCTCGGTCTCGGCCACGAACAGCGTCCCCTCCGCGACGGAGAGCTTCAGATCCTCGGCCGAGACGACGAGGTCGCGCACGGCGATCTGGCGGCGCGGGTTGAGCGCGAGCCGATACAGGCCCTGCAGCGTGGTCAGGATTTCCTGGGAGACGATGCCCCAGTCCGCTGCCGGGCCCGCTCCTCGATGCCTGACATCGAGCCGCCAGGTTGCGAGCCTCGCTCGCGGGCCGGATTCCAGGAAGACGTCGATCAGCAGGCGATACCCCTCGCCGCGGAGCGTGCCCATCAGGTCGGTGCGGTCTCGCTCGCGGACCACCGCGCGGGTGATGCCGGGCACGATCACCGACCTGGCGAACTCGGCGCAGGCCTCGCGGTTGGCGGTGGACGACAGCAGGTCCAGGTAGCGGTCGGCAGGCCCCTCTCGGAGCGCCTGCTCGAGACGGCTGAGCAGGGCGGCCACCGGGTCCACCGGCTGGGCCGCCTGCCCGGCGCCCGTGACCGACAGGCACGCGAGCAGGACGATGACCAGCGTCAGGCGGCTCATGTCGGCGCAGGGAGATTGGATGGCGGCGGAGGCCCGTCCTCGGGCCGCACCTTCCGCTTGACGACCAGGACGGTCAGGTCGTCGGCCAGGTAGGTTTCCTGCGCATGAATCTCGACGACCCTCAGGATCGAACGGGCAAGGTCGGTCGGGCTCGCGGACGCCTGCACTTCGACGACGGCCTCGAGGCCCGATTCCTCGAACGGCTGCCCCTGGTGGTTCTCGGCCTCGGTCACGCCGTCGCTGTACAGCACCAGCGCGTCCCCCGGTTCGATCGTCGCGTTGTGGGCTTCGTACTTCGAGTGCTCGAACATCCCGAGGGCGATGCCCCCGCCGGTCAGATGCTCGAAGGTGCCGTTGCGGCGCCTCAGGAGCGCGGGCATGTGGCCGGCGTTGACGTAGACCATGCGGCCGGTCGCCGGGTCGCAGGCCGCGAAGAACAGCGTGATGAACCGCGACGCCGGCGCGTGGCGCGACACCTGGACGTTGAGCCGCTCGGCGAGCGCCGCGGCTTCGAGCCCCTCGTCCACCAGCGTCCGGAACATGGCCAGGAGCAGCGCCATCAGCAGCGCGGCGGGGCTGCCCTTGCCGGCCACGTCGCCGATGGCGACCACCACGCGGCCGTCGGGCAGCGCGAGCACGTCGTAGAAATCGCCGCCGACGGTGTTGGCCGGCCGCGTCAGCCCGAAGGCCTCGAACGTGGGCGAGTCGTACTTGGCCTGGGGGAGCATCGCGTACTGAATCTCGCGCGCGATCTCCAGGTCGTTCTTGAGCGAGAGCCGGTCGGCGACCTCGAGCAGCACCAGCAGGTTGACCAGCAGGAAGCCGAGGAACAGGCTCCCGGTGCCGGACGCCCAGCTCGGGAGCGGCAGGCCCACGTTGACGACGAAGAAACCGAGGAACAGCGGGACGCCCGCACTGCCAAAGCCGCGGAACAGCTGGAGAAAGCCGAGCAGGGACAGGAGCAGCGCGACCCCGTAGAGGACCCGGCGCGCGGGCGAGAGCCGGAGCGCGAACGCCCAGAAGAACAGGCGCGCCCGGGCGAGCAGCCGGCGGTGCGCCGTGAGACCGGCCAGGCCCTCTTCGTCGATGTGCCGGGCGAAGAAACGGTAGGCCTCGCGCGTGTCGCGGGTGAACAGCCGCTGCAGGTCCTCACGCGTGAGGCCGTGGGTGTAGGCGTTCAGAAACGAGCGCGAACGGTCCGCGAGGCTGGGTTTTCTGGCTCGCATAGGAGGCGACGCCCCATCATCCTAGCAGACGAGATTGGTGCCCGCCCGGTTCCGGGACCCGGGCCCGCCGGGCACCCGAGCAGTGTATGCTAGACTGCCGCGGATCGGCCGTCTCAAATTGGGGGACGAGCCTTCAGGCAACCCTAAAGGGTCGCCCTACGCGTCGGGCGAGGCTGTAGCCTTGCCATGTCGGGCGAGGCTTTGGCCTTGCGATGGTGGGCGGGCACACCGCCGTGAGCCTCCCGTGATTCTGGGCATCGGTTTCGACCTCGTTGACGTCGCCCGCTTCTCGCGGATTGCCGCCCGGCACGACCCCGGCTTCATCGAGAGCCTCTTTCCAGCGGCCGAGATCGCGTGGTGCGCCGCGCGGCGGCGCCGGGACGAACACCTGGCGGCGCGGTTCGCGGCGCGCGAGGCCGTGCTGAAAGCACTCGGCACCGGGCTGGTCGGCCTGATGTCGTGGAAGAATATCGAGACCGTTCCCGGCGAGGCTCCGGGCACGGCGAGGCTGGTTCTGCTCGGCGCCGTGGGCGCCGAGGCGGAGCGGCAGGGCGTTCGGCGTGTCCACCTGGCGCTGACGACGACGCGGGAAATTGCCGCTGCCAGCGTCATTCTCGAGTCATGACGAGGAGTTCCCGTGAAAGACATCATCCTTGACTACATCAGGAACGAGTACATCGACGAGGACGAGGCCGGCGAGATCGCCCTGGACGTGAACACGCCCCTGATCAGCAGCGGCATCGTCGACAGCTTCAGCATGGTCAGCCTCAAGCGCTTTCTCGAGAAGAAGTACAGCATTTCGATCCCGGACGACCAGGCCACGCCGGAGGCTTTCAATACCGTCGCCAGCATCATAGAGTTGGTCGGGAAGTTCAAGAAGTAGAGAGGACTCATATGGCTTATCCGTCCGTCGTCCAGGAGGCCTACAAGGCCGAGCTGAATTCGATCCGCGAGAAGGGCATCTTCAAGCAGGAGCGGTACATCCACTCCCCGCAAGCCGCGGGCATTTCGGTGGAGTTCCCGGCCGGGCAGGCGCCCAAGCGCGTCGTCAACCTGTGCTCGAACAACTACCTCGGGCTGTCGTCGCACCCGGAGGTCGTCGCGGCGGCGCACCGCGGCCTCGACGAGCGCGGCTACGGGATGTCGAGCGTGCGGTTCATCTGCGGCACGCAGGACATCCACCGCGAACTCGAACACAAGCTGACCGAGTTCCTCGGCACCGAGGACACGATCCTCTTCCCGAGCTGCATGGACGCGAACGGCGGGGTGTTCGAGGCCGTGCTCAACGACCAGGACGTCATGATCGCCGACCGTCTGGTGCACGCCAGCATCGTGGACGGCATGCGCCTGTGCAAGGCGATGCAGGACACCTACAAGCACGCCGACATGAAGCACCTGGAGCAGAAGCTCCAGGAGCACCAGGACAAGCGCGTCCGGCTGATCATCACCGACGGCGTGTTCAGCATGGACGGCGACCTGGCGCCGCTCGACGAAATCGCGGCGCTGGCCGAGAAGTACAACGCCATGGTGTTCCTGGACGACAGCCACGCCAGCGGCTTCATGGGCAAGACCGGGCGCGGCGTGCACGAGCACTTCAACGTGATGGGCAAGATCGACATCATCACGACGACGCTGGGCAAGGCGCTCGGCGGCGCGAGCGGCGGCTGCGTGTCCGGGCGCAAGGAGATCGTCGAGCTGTGCCGCCAGAAGGCGCGCCCGTACCTGTTCAGCAACGCCGTCCCCCCGCCCATCGCGGCGGCCGCGATCAAGGTGCTCGAAATCCTCAGCGGCAGCACGGAGCGGCGCGACCGTCTCGAACAGAACCAGAAGTTCTGGCGCCAGGCGGTTCCCGAAGCGGGGTTCGTCATCAAGGAGGGCGCGAGCCCGATCGTCCCGATCATGCTGTTCAACGCGAAGTTGAGCCAGGACATCGCCCGCGACCTGTTCCAGGAAGGCATCTACGTCATCGGGTTCTTCTTCCCCGTCGTCGCGGCCGGCCAGGCGCGCATCCGGACGCAGATGTCGGCGGACCACGACATTCCGATGCTGAAGAACGCGCTCGAGGCCTTCAAGAAGGTGGGCGCGAAGTACGGGATCCTCGGGCTGGACAAGAAGGGGATTATCGAGAAATACGGGGTCTAGTCGGAACGGGACCGCCGCAAGCCGCCGGTCGCAAGCCGCGCGCCGGAGTGGAGGCAGTAATGGGCAGTTCAGTGACGCGGAAGATCGTCGAGCAGCACGTCGTCGCGGGCGAATGGGTCGCCGGCAGGGAAATCGCCATCCGGATCGATCAGACTCTCACCCAGGACGCCACGGGGACGATGGCGTACCTGCAGTTCGAGGCGATCGGCATTCCTCGTGTGAAGGCCGAGTTGTCGGTCAGCTACGTCGATCACAACACGCTCCAGAGCGATTTTAAGAACGCCGACGACCACAACTACCTGCGCACGGTCGCGGCCCGGCACGGCATCGTGTTCTCCCGGCCCGGCAACGGCATCTGCCACCAGCTGCACCTCGAACGGTTCGCGCGTCCTGGACGGACGCTGATCGGCAGCGACAGCCACACGCCCACCGCGGGAGGGATCGGGTCGTTGGCCATGGGGGCTGGCGGCCTCGACGTGGCGTGCGCCATGGCGGGCGAGCCGTTCCGCATCAAGGTGCCGCTCGTCGTCGGCGTCAGGCTGACGGGGAAGCTGCCCGCGTGGGTGTCGGCGAAGGACGTCATCCTGGAGTTGCTGCGCCGCGTCGACGTGAAGGGCGGCGTCGGCAAGGTGTTCGAGTACTTCGGGCGGGGCGTGAAGTCGCTGTCGGTCCCCGACCGCGCCACGATCACCAACATGGGCACCGAGACCGGCGCGACGACGTCGATCTTCCCGAGCGACAGCGTGACCAGGGCCTTCCTGAAGGCCCAGGGGCGCGAGGATCACTGGGTCGAGCTGGAGGCCGACCGGCGCCCGGGCTTCGACGAGGTCATCGAGATCGACCTCGCCGCGATCGAGCCGCTGGCGGCCGTGCCGCACAGCCCTGGAGCGGTGAGATCGATCCGCGAGATCGGCCGCATCCCGGTGCAGCAGGTGTGCATCGGCTCGTGCACCAACTCGTCGCTGAAGGACATGAAGGTGGCGGCGGCCGTGCTGAAGGGGAAGACGATTGCCGAGAACCTCCACCTGACGATCAACCCCGGCAGCCGGCAGGTGGTCGAGCACCTGGCCGACAGCGGCGATCTGCGCGACATGGTCGCGGCCGGCGCCCGCATCCTGGAGAACGCGTGCGGCCCGTGCATCGGGATGGGGGCGGCCCCGCCCTCCGGCGCGGTGTCGGTGCGGACGTTCAACCGCAACTTCGAAGGCCGCAGCGGGACGAAAGACGCGTCGGTGTATCTCGTCTCGCCGGAAGTGGCGGCGGCCACGGCGCTGGCCGGCGTGCTGACCGACCCGAGAGACCTCGGCGCCGCCCCGTCGCTCAAGGTGCCGAAGCGCTTCTTCGTCAACGACAACCTGTTCATCCCGCCGCTGGACGAAGCCGTCGCCGCCAACGCGGCGATCCTGCGCGGGCCGAACATCGCGCCGCTGCCCGCGTTCCCGCCGCTGCCGGACGTCCTCGACGGCCAGGTGCTGCTGAAGGTCGCCGACAACATCACGACCGACCACATCATGCCCGCCGGGGCCAAGGTGCTGCCGCTCCGGAGCAACATCCCCGAGATCTCGAAGTTCGTGTTCGAGGCCGTGGACGCCACATTCGCCCAGCGCGCGAAATCGGCCGGCGGCGGTTTCATCATCGGCGGCGACAACTACGGGCAGGGATCGAGCCGCGAGCACGCGGCGCTCGCCCCGAAGTACCTCGGCGTCAAGGCCGTGATCGTACGTTCGTTCGCGCGGATCCACCTGGCGAACCTGATCAACTTCGGCATCGTGCCGCTGACGTTCAAGGACCCGGCCGACTACGAATCGCTCGAGCCGGGCGACCACATCCAGGTGCTGATCGGCAATCTGGACGGGAGAATCCTGCTGCGCAACGTCACCGACGGCACCGAGGCCGAGCTGGTTCACACGCTGTCCCCGCTCGACGCGCAGATCCTCAAGGCCGGCGGCAAGCTGCCGTGGATCAAGGGGCAGATCGAATCCCGGGCCTGACACGGCCGCAAGTCGAGAGCCGAGAGCCGCAAGCCGAGAGCCGTTTGAGAGGACCGCTATGACCAAGATTGCGATGACGACCCCGCTGGTGGAGATGGATGGGGACGAGATGACCCGCGTCCTGTGGGCGTGGGTGAAAGACAAGCTGATCGCGCCGCACGTGGATCTGAGGACCGAGTACTACGACCTCGGCCTCAAGCACCGTGACGACACCGACGACAAGGTGACGATGGACGCGGCCGAGGCGAACAAGCGGCTGCGCGTGGCCGTCAAGTGCGCGACGATCACGCCGAACGAAGAGCGCGTGAAGGAGTACTCGCTCAAGAAGCAGTGGAAGAGCCCGAACGGCACGATCCGCGCGGTGCTCGACGGCACGGTGTTCCGCAAGCCGATCCTGGCGTCCAACATCACGCCCAGCGTGATCGGCTGGAAGAAGCCGATCATCGTCGGCCGCCATGCGTACGGCGACGTCTACAAGAACGCGGAGATCGCGGTGCCGGGCCCGGGCAAGGGCGAACTGGTGTTCACCGGGGCCGACGGCAAGGTCCAGCGGGTCCTGATCCAGGAGTTCGCGGGGCCGGGGATTCTGCAGGGGATCCACAACACCGAGAAGTCGATCCGCAGCTTCGCGAAGTCGTGCTTCAACTACGCGCTCGACGAGAAGGTGGACATGTGGTTCGCCACGAAGGACACCATCTCGAAGATCTACGACCAGACGTTCAAGCTGCTCTTCGAGGACGAGTTCGAGAAGGGCTACAAGGCCAGGTTCAAGGCGGCCGGCATCGAGTACTTCTACACGCTGATCGACGACGTCGTCGCGCGGGTCATGAAGGGCGAGGGCGGCATGCTGTGGGCGTGCAAGAACTACGACGGGGACGTCATGTCGGACATGGTCGCCTCGGCGTTCGGCAGCCTGGCGATGATGGAGTCCGTGCTGGTGTCGCCCGACGGCTGCTTCGAGTACGAAGCGGCGCACGGCACGGTGCAGAAGCACTACTACAAGCACCTGAAGGGCGAGAAGACGTCGAGCAATTCGATGGCGCTGATCTTCGCGTGGACCGGCGCGCTGCGGAAGCGCGGCGAGATCGACCACCTGCCAGAGCTCGTGGCGTTCGCCCACCGGCTCGAGCACGCGTCGGTGAAGACGATCACCGACGGCGTGATGACCGGGGACCTCGCCCGGCTGGCCACGCCGCCCGCGAAGCGGGTGGTGGGCAGCGAGGAGTTCCTCGACGCGATCGCGGAACGGCTCAGGGCGTAGGATTTTGTCCTACCAGTTCCTGTTGTAGATCTCCCGGATCTCGTCCGCGTCGATCCGTCCGTCCACGCTGCGGGCGCGCGCCTTGTCGAGCCACCGCGAGTTCGGGCGGAGCCTGGCCACGCGGTGGATGTTCAGCAGGTGGTCGGTCGAGATGTTGTCGGTGCTGACATTGCCGGCGTCGGTGCCGCACGCGAGCGTGAGCGACGGTCTGAGCGTGTTGAACGTGCCGCCGATCGCGCCCTGGCTGGACGGCGTGTTCACCAGGATCCGCCCCGCGTTCATCGTCGCGAAATCCTCCACGACGCGCTCGTCGTTGGCGTACACGCCCACCGTGTGGCCGACGCCGCCCCACCGGTTGAGCGCCTCGCACGTCTCGATGGCCTGCGCGTAGCTCTCGACCCGGTAGTACGCGAGCACCGGCGCGAGAATCTCGTAGGACAGCGGGTAGTCGGGACCGACGCCATCCGGCTCGCCGATCAGGATCTTCGTGCGCTCCGGCACCGGGAACCCCGCCCGTTCGGCGATGAACCGGGCCGACTGGCCGACGATCTCCGCGCGCATCCGCTTTCGCTCCGCGTCGATGCAGACCGCGCCGAGGGCCTCCATCTGCCCGGGCGTGCAGAATACGGCGCCCGCCTTCTCGAGGAGCGGCCGGAGCTGGTGGTCCACGTCCGGCTCCACGACGACCGCCTGCTCGCTGCCGCAGATCGTGCTGTTGTCGAAGGTCTTGGAGAAGACGATCGAGCGCGCGGCCAGGTGCACGTCGGCCGAACGATGGACGTAGATCGGGACGTTGCCGGGGCCGACGCCGAGCGTCGGCGTTCCCGACTGCTGGGCCAGGCGGACGATCGAGCTGGTGCCGGTGGCGAGGATCAGCGCCAGGCGCGGGTGCTTCATCACCCGCTCGACGTAGTCGGTCTGCGAGCGCGAGATGCACTGGATGGCGTCGGCCGGCGCGCCGGCGGCCTCGGCCGCGGCGGCCAGGATCCGCGACGTCTCACGAATGCACTTCCGGGCTCCCCGGTGCGGGCTGAACATCACCGGGTTGCGCGTCTTCATGCAGATCAGCGCTTTGAAGATCGTCGTCGCCGTAGGATTGGTCACCGGGATGGTGGCGAGCACGGGGCCGCGCGGCTGCGCCACTTCGCTGATGCCGCGAGCCGGGTCGTGCGCAATGACGCCGACGGTTCGCCGCGCCCGGATGTCCTCGAACACGAGGAGGCTCGCGTAGGAGTTCTTGATGACCTTGTCCTCGAGGATCCCCATCCCGGTTTCCTCGACGGCCAGTCGCGCCAGTTCCACGCGGACGTTCCAGGCGGCCCTGTAGACCGCCTCGACGATCCGGTCCACCTGTTCCTGTCCGAACAGCCTGAACACCTCGGCCGCCTTCACCGCCCGGCCGAGGAGATCGTTTGCGTATCGTTCGATCGGATCCATGTTTCACGCAGGCCCTGCAACGGGGCGTCGCCACCGAGGTATAGAATGATGCTGTCTCATTCTACCCGGTATCCCCGTCGAAACAGGCCGCCAGGAGCACCGTCGATGCCCGTCACCGGACTTGGAGATCTGGACCGGTTCAGGACACTGTACCCGGACAAGTTCCCGGCCGAACACGAGGTGTTCGCGCACATCCGGCGGGGCGATCGGATCTTCCTGGGCACGGCGTGCGGGGAGCCCCAGCACCTCGTGCAGGCGCTCACCGACTACGTCAAGGCGCACCCGAAGGCGTTCTTCGACGCCGAGATCATCCAGGTCTGGACGCTCGGCGTCGCGCCCTACACCGACGAGCGCCTGAAGTCGAACTTCCGCCTGAACGCCTTCTTCATCGGCAACAACACGCGGGGCGCCATCAACGCCGGCCTCGCGGACTACACGCCGATCTTCCTGTCGCAGGTTCCCGACCTGTTCAACCGGCGGGTCATCTCGATCGACATCGCCCTGATCCAGACGTCGCTGCCGGACCGCCACGGCTTTCTCAGCCTCGGCGTGTCGGTGGACATCGTGAAGGCGGCCGTCGGGAGCGCCCGACTGGTCATCGCCCAGGTGAACCCGCAGATGCCGCGCGTCCAGGGCGACGGTTTCCTGCACATCACCGACGTCGACTACGTCGTGCCATACGACGAGCCGCTCCTCGAGTACCGCCCGAACGTCCCCGACGAGATTGCCACCCGGATCGGCCGGTACGTGGCGCGAATCGTCGAGGACGGCGACACGATCCAGGTGGGGTACGGCAGCGTGCCGAACGCCATCATGTCGGCGCTCGGGCGGAAGAAGCACCTGGGCGTGCACACCGAGCTGCTCACCGACGGCCTCGTGGACCTGATCCGGAAAGGCGCGATCGACAACTCGCGAAAGACCGTCAACCGCGGCAAGACGACCACCTCGTTCTGCATGGGCAGCCGGGACACCTACGACTTCATCGACGGGAACCCGACGATCGAATTCAAGACGATCGACTACACCAACAACCCGGTGGTCATCGCGCAGCACGAGAACATGTGCGCGATCAACAGCGTGCTGCAGATCGACCTGACCGGGCAGGCCACCGCGGAGTCGATCGGCCACTCGTTCTACAGCGGCATCGGCGGCCAGGCCGACTTCATGCGCGGCGCCGTGCTGGCGAAGGGCGGCAAGTCGATCCTGGTGATCCAGTCCACCGCGGAGAACGGCACCGTCTCGCGCATCGTGCCCTTCCTGCCGGAGGGCGCCGGCGCGACGCTCAACCGCGGCGACCTCCACTATGTGGTCACCGAGTACGGCATCGCGCACATCCACGGCAAGAACGTCCGCGAGCGGGCGATGGACCTGATCGGCATCGCCCACCCGGCGTTCCGGCACCATCTGGTCGAGGAAGCCCGCCGCCTGAACCTGGTCTACGTGGACCAGGAGTTCGTCCCCGGCGAACGCGGCGAGTACCCCGAGCACCACGAAACGCGCAAGACCACCAAGGCCGGGGTGCCGCTCCGGCTGCGGCCGGTGAAGATCAGCGACGAACCGCTGCTGAAGGACTTCTTCTACTCCCTGTCCGACCAGAGCATGTACCGCCGCTTCATGACGCCGCGGCGCGACATGCCGCACGAGCGGCTGCAGGAGTTCGTCGTCATCGACTACACGCGGGAAATGGTGATCCTGGCGTGCATCGACGAGGGCGCGCGGTCACCGGTGGCGGGGCTGGCCGAGTACTACATCGAAGAGGACGGCCTGACGGCGAACGTCGCGTTCGCCGTCACCGACCGCTTTCAGAACAAGGGCGTCGGAACCGAGCTGCTCGCACACCTCACCCAGATCGCCCGAAAGCAGGGACTGCACGGCTTCACCGCCGAGGTCCTCCGCGAGAACGAGGCGATGCTGCGGGTCTTCGAGAAGATGAAGTTCCCCATCGAGACCTCGACGACCGGGGACGTGTACCGATTGAAGATCTCGCTCAAATAGCCGGTCCCTCTACGACACGTGGCTGATGTTGCGCGCCAGCAGCGCGTCCCGGCTGGCCCCGGCCGCGCACGCCGCGTCTCGGGTCTGCCGCTCTGCGGCATGGACCCGGGCGGATGGCTCGGAATCGTGGACTCCTGTTTAGGTCTTCTTCGCGACGTGCTTGTTGACCAGCGCGATGATGCTGGTCACCGTGTTGAACGCCTCGGGCGACGCTTCCTCGTCCGGGATCGAGATCGAGTACTTCCTTTCCAGGAACCGCTTCAGGCTCACCATGCTGAAGCTGTCCACGATCCCGCTCGAAATCAGCGGCGTATTCTCGTCGAGTACGATCTCGTCCGCCTCGTCCTCGTCGATGTACTCGTTCTTGATGTACTCGAGAATCATCTCTTTCATCAGGCCCTCCCCCGGATTGATCGGCTGGCGGCTTGCGACCTGCGGCTCGCGGCCCGCCATGACGGCCAGGCCGCAACCCGTGCCCGGCCGCCAGCCGCAAGTCGCCGGCCGTATGCCGGGCTAATTGTCGTCCATCGTGCTGATGTCGCCCGTCGGCAGGCCCATCTCCTGGGCGCGCAGCACGCGGCGCAGGATCTTGCCGCTGCGCGTCTTCGGCACCTTGTCCACGAACGCGATCTCCTGCGGCATCGCGAGCGGCGACAACCGCTTGCGCACGTGGTTCATGATGCTCAGCTCGAGGTCGTCGCTGGGCGTGTAGCCCGGGCGCAGCGCCACGAAGACCTTCACCACCTCCATGTTCACCGGGTCGGGCTTGCCGATGGCCGCCGACTCGGCGACCGCCTCGTGCTCGAGCAGCGCGCTCTCGATCTCGAACGGCCCCACCAGGTGCCCGCCCGTGTTGATCACGTCGTCGTCGCGCCCGCAGAACCAGAAGTAGCCGTCGGCGTCGAGGCTCGCCTGGTCGCCGCAGATATACCAGCCGTTGAGGAACTTGCCGTAGTAGGTGGCGGAGTTGTTCCAGTAGGTCCGCATCATGCTTGGCCACGGCGGCCGAATCGCGATCAGCCCCACACGGCCCGGGCTGGTGATGGGCTCCCCGCTCCGCGGGTCCACGATGGCCGCCTCGAGCGCCGGGAACGGCCGCCCCATGCTGCCCGGCTTCACCGGCATGCCGGGAAGGTTCGTGATCATGATCGAGCCGGTCTCGGTCTGCCAGAACGTGTCGTGATAATCGAGGCCGAACGCCTCACGGCCCCACCGCACGGCCTCCGGGTTGAGCGGCTCGCCGACGCTGCACATGTGGCGCAGGCTCGAGTGGTCGTGCCGCTTCACCGGGTCGAGGCCGTCCTTCATCAGCATGCGGATGGCGGTCGGCGCCGTATACCAGACGGTGACGCGGTGCTTCTCGATCGTCTCGTACCAGCGGTCGCTCGAAAATCCCGCGTCCACCACGATCTGCGTCACCCCGAGCGCCCACGGGCCGATGATCCCGTAGCTCGTTCCGGTCACCCATCCGGGGTCGGCCGTGCACCAGTAGATGTCGTCGTCTTTCAGGTCGAGCACGACCTTCGTGGTCAGGTACTGCGCGAAGACGCTGCCGTGCACGTGCATGGCGCCCTTCGGCTTGCCCGTGGTGCCGCTGGTGTAGTGCAGCACGCTCGGCGTTTCCGGGTACGTCTTGAAGACCGGGAACGTCTCCAGCCGGTTGGCCATCATCGAGTACGCCACCTCGCCCTCGCGGAGCGGACGGCCATCCTCCTCGTGGTCGATGACGATGACGGTCTTCAGCGATGGGACCCGCTCGCGGACGCGGCGGACCTTCCCGAGGTGCTTGCGCTGCGTGATGATGGCCACGGCCGCGCTGTCTTCCATCCGCGAGTGCAGCGCGTCCTCCCCGAAAGCCGAGAACAGCGGCTCGACGACGGCGCCGACCTTGAGAATGCCCATGAAGCCGATGTACAGCTCCGGGACGCGATCGAGGAACAGGCAGACGCGATCGAGGTTCTTGATGCCGAGGCCGCGCAGGAAGCCGGCCCACCCGTTGGTGAGCAGCATGAGATCGCGATACGTGAAGTGGCGCAGTTCGCCGTCGTGGTTCTCGTGCACGAGGGCGAGGGTCTCGCCCCGGCCCGCCTCGACGTGCCGGTCGATGCAGAGATGCGCGAGGTTGACCGGCGAACCCTCGGTGTAGCCCAGCTCCCGTTTCGAGACGTCCCAGGTAATCTCTTTTCTCAGGTCTTGATAATCGACCGCGCGGGACAGCGATGACGTCATGAGTGCCTCCAGGGCTCACCGTCGATGATGGGATTCGCCGGCCGGGGGGGGCGGCGGATGACGGGTAGGGCGCAGTCTAGCACAACGGAACGCGGCTCGCGGGCCGGCCCGGTTCAGCGGCTGGCCTCGGCCAGCATCTTCTTCGCCTCGTCGAAGTCCGGCTTCAGCTCGATCGCTTTCCGCAAGGCCGCAGCCGCGCCCGCCTTGTCTCCGGCGCGCAGCCGGGCGAGGCCGAGATTGAACCAGGTGCCGGGGTTCTTCGGCTCGAGGCCCGTCGCGCGCTCGAACGCGCCAGCCGCGCCGGCGAAATCCCCGAGGCCCCCAAGCAGCATGCCCCTCTGGTTGTGCGCGTCGCCTGCGGCCGGATCGATCTTCAGCGCGGCGTCCACCTCCTGGAGCGCGAGCTTCGGCTCGCCCATGTCCCGGTAGATCGACGACAGGTTCATGCGCACGTCGAAGTCGCCGGGCTGCATCGACCGCGCGGTCTCGTAGTGCTGGCGCGCCGTCGGCAGATCGCGCCGCGCGCGGGCGATGTAGCCAAGATGAGAGTGGAACTCGAAGTTGCCGGGGTCGAGCGCCAGGCCGTCCTGAAGAACCTTCATGGCCTCGTCGTACTGGCGGAGTGCAACGTAGGTCTTGGCGAGCTCGATGTAGGAGGGCGTGTAGGTGGGGAGCTTGAGGATCGCCTCGCGGAAGTTGGCGACCGCCTCTCGGAATTTGCCCTGGCGGAAGTACGCGCGGCCCAGGTAGAAGCTCACGTCGAAGCCCCCTCGACCCGCGGCGACGATCGACTCGAGGCCCTTGATCGCGGCCGGCAGGTCGTCCCGCTCCAGGGCTTCGAGCGCGTGCCTGATCGCACCCCCGTACGCCATGAACTCGTCGATCTTGTCCTTGGGGTCGGCATTGGAAGGCGCACCGGCGCCTGGCCCGCTGATGTAGCCCAGGCTGGCGAGGCGGTCCATCGTGGCCTGGTCCAGTTTCGGGTTCGCGACGCCGACCACCGCCGTCTCCGGGCTGCCGCCCAGGACGTCGAGCAGGCGCGACCGGAGCGACGCGGCGCGGCGCCCCTCTGCCGCGTATCGGTTGTTCTTCTCGGTGGGATCCTGCGTCAGATCGTAGAGTTCCGGGCGCGGCGCCTGGATGTACTTCCACCCGCCCATTCGGACCGAGCGCAGATCGCTCCAGCCGAAGTGCAGGCGTGGAAAGAGCGACTCCGAGTACGACACGACCTGCGGGTCAGCTTTCTGCGGCGCGTCGATTGCCGGTACCAGCGAGCGGCCCGGAAGCCCCTGAGGCGTGGCGCCGCGGACGCCGGCGAAGTCGAGGATGGTGGGCAGCAGATCGATGCTCCTCGCTTCGGTCTGCGCGCGCGCGCCGCGGGCTATCCGGCCGGGCATGCGCAGGATCAAAGGCACGCGGAGCGTGACGTCGTAGATGAAGAACCCGTGTTCCTCCTCCTTGTGCTCCCCGAGCGCCTCCCCGTGGTCCGACGTCAGGACCACGAGCGTCCGACCGGCCACCCCGAGCTTGTCGAGTCGCTCCAGCAATCGTCCGAGGATCTCGTCGGTATACGCCACCTCGCCATCGTAGGGAACCTTCGCGTAGCGCGTGTTGTACGGCGGCGGCGGCGTGTACGGCGAGTGCGGGTCGTAGAAGTGAACCCAGGCGAAGAACGGCCGGCCGGCCTTTGCGACGCGCTCTATCCACGGACCGGCGCGGTCTTCCACCTGCGATGCCCGCCGCTGCTGGTCGGTGAAGAACGCAGACCCCTTGCCGCCGGTCTCGAACGTGTCGTCGAACTCGTCGAATCCACGGTTCAACCCCGACTGGGAGTTCACGATGAACGACCCGACGAAGGCGCCGGTCGCGTACCCCTGGCGCTTCAGAATCTCGGCTAGTGTCCGGTGTGCCGGGGCCAGCGGAGCCGCGAAGTTGTCGCGGACTCCGTGCTGGAACGGGTACAGCCCGGTCAGGATCGTCGTGTGCGATGCCCGAGTGAGCGGCACCTGGGCGACGGCATGTTCGAACAGGCAACCCTCGGCGGCAAGCCGATCCATCGCGGGGGTCGCGGGAGAGCGAGCCCCGTACGCCCCAACTCGATCCGGCCGAAGTGTGTCGATTGTGACCAGCAGGATGTTCGGGCGGACCGCGGGACGAGTCTGCCCGGAAGGGTGCGACACCGGCCCGACGACCAGGAGCGACGCGAGGACGGCGCCAACGCGAAAGACGGTTCGTGCCATATCAGTGAGGGAAGCAGGCAGCTTCCGACCTGAATCCTAGCACATGGAAACCCGGCGACGACGGCCGGATCACGAGCGGCCCGGTGACGCGCCGAGCCGCCTCGACAGGATCCCGCCCCGACCGACAGAGACGCTGGTAAGATATGCGCACTCCGGCCTCGGCCTCGGGACCGTGCAGCTTGCTCCTCGTCAACCAAGTCCACTCACGGAGGCAGGACGATGAACGCCAGATGGCGGTGTCTCTTGGCAGTCTTCAGGGTCTTGACGTGTCTGACCGCTGGCGCCCTGATTGTCGGAGACGTGGGTCTCGCGCAGGCGCCGCAGGGCAAGACGACGTGGGATCTGGACAAGTCGGTCTACAACCGCCGCGTTCACCCGAAAGAGGCGCCGACCAACATCAACTGGGACGACCGGATCACGAAACTGCTGAAGGAAGAGCCCGGCGACACGATCATCACGGCCGTCGGCGACATGATCTTCAACCAGAAGATCAGCGACCTCTCCGACCCTGACCGCAAGGGCCTGCTGCGCATCATGCAGGAAGCGGACATCGGGTACGGCAACCTCGAGTTCTCGATCAACGAGCACCCGGAACTCCAACGCCCCTTCTACAATTTCAGGACGCCACGCGAGTTCGCGTGGGAGGTTGCCGCCATCGGCATCAACATGGTCAGCATGTCCAACAACCACGCCCTCGACTTCGGGCCCGAGGGGTTGAAGGACTGCCTGCGCGCGCTCGACCTGACGAGCATCACGCACGCCGGGGCGGGGCTGACCCTGGCGGCGGCGCACTCGCCCGGCACGAAGATGGTCCAGAGCCGGAAGACGCGGTTCTCCCTCCTCTCCTACATGCGGTACTGGACCAACAGGTACCGCAGCACGGACCCGAACGCGCCGTCGCTCGCAACCATCGACCCCGCCGTGGTCCTGGTGGCGAAGGACGGCAAGGTGGAATCGGTGGAGGGGCCCCTCGAGAGTGACATCCAGAAGATGGAGGACGACATCGTGGTGGCGAGGCGCCACTCGGACCTCCTCATGGTCTCGCTCCACAACCATGACGTGAGTCACCACCGCGTGTACGGGATTCAGAACAAGACGCCCGCCAACGACGAGATCATGTACCGGCGGGCGATCGACGCCGGCGCGGACATGGTGCTGGGCAGCGGGCCGCACGTGCTGAGGGGCATCGAGATCTACAAGGGCAAGCCGATCTTCTACAGCCTCTCGGACTTCATCTATCAGTACCGGACACCCGACAAGATCCCGGTCGACCTCATCCACCAGCGCGACACGGAACTGGATCGCCCGACCAACGTCTCGGTCTGGGACAGGCGGGACACCCCTGAGACGATGGAAGGCGTGATGGTGCGGATGATCGTGAACGCCGACAAGCTCCGGAGTATCCAGCTGATCCCAATCACGATCGACGACGAGGGGCCGCTCTACGGGGTGCCGCGCCTGGTGAGCGATCAGCGCGCGAAGGAGATGTTCGACAGGATTCAGAAGCTGTCCGAGCCGTACGGGACGAAGATCGTCAGCCGCGGCTGGTACGCCGAAGTACAGATCTAGCGAGGCGGGCCTCGGACCGCCAAGCATGTCCGGCGACGACGCCCGCCTCGCTAGAACCAGAGACGCTGTTGGCTGGCCCCGCGAAACGCGGGGCGGGCTAGACGTCTTGAACGGCGGAAGCGACGTTCGACAGAATTTGACACATTCGTATCGACTTTGGCCGTTCAAGACGTCTAGACGGCCACACCGAGGACGCGACAGGGGCGCTCATGCGCATCGAGAGAATCGAACTGCGGCACGTGAAGCTGGTGCTGGTGGCGCCCTTCGTCACGTCGATGGGCGTGGAGACCGACGAGGAGCACATCATCGTCCGGGTGGACGCTGGCGGCATTACGGGTTGGGGCGAGTCGGTGGCGGGTGGCGCGCCGTTCTACTCGTACGAGACCACGCAGACGGCATGGCACATCCTGCGCGATTTCCTGATCCCTGGCGTCCTCGGCAACGAGATCTCCACGGTGGCCGACGGGACCGCGCCGGGGGCGCGCGTCCGCGGCCACATGATGGCGAAGGCCGGCCTCGAGTCGGCCCTCTGGGACGCCTTTGCCAAGGCGCAGGGCGTCTCCCTTTCTCACATCCTCGGTGGAACCCGCCAACGCATCGACGTCGGGGTGAGCATCGGGATCCAGCCGTCGCCCGCGGAACTTGTGAAGAAGGTCGCCGCCTACCTCGAGGAGGGCTACCGCCGGATCAAGATCAAGATCGCACCGGGCAGCGACCTCGCCTACGTCGAGGCGGTCCGGCGGGAGTACCCCGACATTCTGCTCCAGGTGGACGCGAACTCGGCGTACCAGCTGGGCGACATCGACCTGTTCCGGTCGATGGACGACTACGGCCTCCTGCTGATCGAGCAGCCGCTCTCGCACGACGACATCTTCGACCACTCGAAGCTCCAGCGGGAGCTGAAGACGCCGATCTGCCTCGACGAGAGCATCCATTCGGTCGCGGATGCCCGCGCGGCCCTCGAGCTCGAGAGCTGCCGCGTGATCAACATCAAGCCGGGGCGCGTCGGCGGGTACGGGGAGTCGCGGCTGATCCACGATCTGTGCGCGTCGCAGGGCGTCCCGGTGTGGCATGGCGGTATGCTGGAATCCGGCGTCGGCCGCGCGGGCAACGTGGCGCTGGCCTCGCTGCCCAACTTCACGCTGCCGGGTGACATCTCGGCGAGCAAGCGGTACTACCGCGAGGACATCGTGGATCCGCCCTTCGAGGTGGCGCGTGACGGCACGATGGCGGTGCCGACCGGACCGGGGATTGGCGTGGCCGTGGTGCCGGAGCGGCTGGAGAAGGTGACGGTCCGGCGCGAAGAGTTCCGCGCCTGAGCTGAGACATTGGCGGGGCGGGCCTTCCGGTCCGCCCGTTGAGCGGGGCGATGCGCAGACGGTTTCTCTGCGGACGGCGGCACGTCGCGGCGGTGGCGATCGCGCTCGCGGCGCTGACGGCCCACGGTGGGACGAGCCAGCGCAGTCAGGCGCCCGAGACGCGTCCGAACATCCTGCTGGTCACCATCGACACGCTTCGCACCGACCGGGTCGGCGCATACGGGGCGACCAGCCCGAAGACGCCCACGCTCGACCGGCTTGCCAGGGAGGGCGCGCTGTTCGAGCAGGCGACCGTCGAAGTCCCGCTCACCCGGCCTTCCCACGCGTCAATCCTGACCGGCAAGCACCCGTTCCAGCACGGGATCCGCGACAACTTCTCGTTCCCGCTGGCCCCCGTCCACCGGACGCTCGCTGAAGTGCTCAAGGCTCGGGGCTACGTCACTGGCGGCTTCGTCGCGGCGTTCATGCTGAATGCCCAGTCGGGCCTCGGCCGCGGCTTCGACGAGTTCGACGATTCATTCGGCGACGCGGGCGGATCGTCCGCGTTCCTCGCCGAGCACCAGCGCCGGGCGGGGGACGTCGAGAAGCGTGCGGGGCCGTGGATTGAACGCGTGGCACCGGGCGGCAGGCCCTTCTTCGCGTGGGTGCACTTCTACGACCCGCACTCCCCGTACACGCCCCCGCCGCCATACGCCGCGCTCTACGCCGACCGCCCGTACGACGGGGAGGTCGCCTACACCGACGCGGTGCTCGGCACGGTGCTGGCCCGCCTCGACCGCCTCGGCCTCCGCGAACGCACGCTCGTCGTCGTGACTGCCGACCACGGCGAGGGGCTGGGCGATCACGGCGAGGCCGAACACGGGTTCTTCGTGTACGACTCGACCGTGCGCGTGCCGCTCATCGTGCGGTGGCCGGGCAGGGTGGCCGCGGGGATACGCGTCCGCTCGCCATCTCGCAGCATCGACCTGCTGCCCACCATCCTCGACCTCGTCGGCGAGGGGCCGGCCACGCCGCCTGGACTGCCCGGCCGTTCCCTTGCGCCGGCGCTTCGGGCGGGCGGCGCCGCGCCGCCCGAGACGCCCGCCTACGCCGAGACCCTCTTTCCGAAGCTCCACTTCGACTGCGCCGATCTGCGGGCGGTCCGCCTGGGCGGCTGGAAGTACATCGAGGCCCCGCGGCCGGAGCTGTACGACCTCACCCGCGACCCCGGCGAGCGGATGAACCTGTTCGCGCAGCAGGGCCAGCGGGCCCGGACCCTGCGATCGCGCCTGCTCGACACCCTCGGGGGCAGCCCCGAGTCGGCGGTCGTCGGGGTGAAGAATCCGACGCTGGACGCCGACACGCTTCGCCGCCTCGCCAGCCTCGGGTACGTCAGCGCGACCGGCGGCGGCGGCGGCGATCCGAAGGACGCAATCGGGGAGTTCCAGGATTACACGCGCCGCGTTCGCGGGGCGTTCGAGGCCTACGATCGCGGCGACCTTCCGGCCGCGATCGGCCAGTTCCAGGCGGCCATCGCGACGGGCCGCGCAGCCTTCGACGTGTACTACTACCTCGGCACCGCGTACATGCAGCAGGGCCGATTCGCGCAGGCCGTCGATCCCCTGCGGGCCGCCATCGCGAAACTGCCGACCTATGCGCCGGCATATGTCGATCTCGCAAGGGCGCACCTTGCGCTCAACCAGTACGATGCGGCGGCAACCGTGCTCCGCGAGGGCCTGTCCCTGGACCCCGACAACTTCCAGTTCCACTCGCACCTCGGCTTCGTCGCGCGGGCGCGGCGGGACCTGGAAGGCGCGAAGGTCGAGTACGAGAAGGCCAAGGCGCTCGACCCGGGGGATTTCGACGTCCGGATGAACCTGTCGTCGGTATACCGGGACATGGGTGATGTTGCCAGGGCCGTCTCCGAGGTGGACGCCGCGCTGACGATTCGCCCGGCCTCCGGCGATGCCCACAACCAGCGCGGCATGCTGCTCGGCGGATCGGGCCGGTTCGCCGACGCCGCGGCATCGTTCGACCGCGCAACGGCGCTCGCGCCGGGGAACGCGCAGTTCTGGTTCAACCTGGGGCTGGCCCGCTACCGCGCCGGCGACCGGAGAGCGGCCGCGGCAGCCCTCAGGCGGGCGCTTGCGGTCAAGCCGGATTTCGGGGAAGCGCGAATGCTGCTGTCGGAGGTCGAGAAGGCGCCGCTGGAGAAGTGAGCGCGGGGCCGGAGCCCCGCGCTCGCACGACGATCAGAACCAGAGCTTCAGGACGATGTTCGCCCGGCGCGGCGGGACGAAGGTGATGCCCTGCAAGTACGCGGGCGGGGTGGAACTCGAGGGGACGACCGTGCTCGCCACCTCGTAGAACGAGTCGTTGTTGAACGCGTTGAGCAGGTCCACCGAGAGGCTGATCTTCCGCTGGTTCTTGAAGTTGAAGTCCTTCTCGGCGCGGAACCCGATGAGGTTCAGCCTGGGCGCACGCACGACCTGTTCGGCCTTTGGAACGTCGAAGATGTAGAGGCGGCCCTGCTGGAGCAGGCCGCTCGACGTCCGGACTGCCGTGAAGATCGGCCGGCCGTCCAGCAACTGCCAGTCGCCGCTGAGCTGGATGCCGTAGGGGAGCATGTAGGCGCCCTGCATCTTGAACATGTAGGCACGGTCGCCGGTGAGGACGCCGTCGGAGTTGAGGAAGTCGTTGACGTCGAGGCCGAATGTACCGGTGTTCGAGTTCTGCTGCGTCCCCGGGTCGCGCGAGGCGCTTCCCGCGTTGATGCCAGTGGACTTGGACAGTGTCAGTGAGGCGAGCATCATCCAGTTGTTCGCCATCCGCTTGTTCGCCTGGAGGACGAGCCCCTTGTACTCCTGGTGGAACAACGGCTGATTGATGACCTCCACCGTGTTGCCGATCGGGCCCGTGTTGGTCTGCGACTGGAGGACCACGGGTCTCGATTGCCCGTTACGGTCGACGTAGCTCCAGTTGACCGGCACGTACGTGGCGTTCGGCCGCGTCTGGCCGACCAGGTCGTTGCCCTTCTTCCAGATGAACGAACCGCCGATCGAGACGTTGCCGCCCAACTCGCGATCGAGGCCGACCGAGATCTGATCGGTGTAGGGGGCCTTGAAGTTGTCCTGAATCAAGGGAATCGCGAGCAGCGGATTCGTGACGCTGATCACGGACAGCCTCGCCCCGGTATTCGGATCGAGCTGGTAGATCGTGCGCGGCGCCACGGCGCGGTTGAGAGCGCGGTAGATGCGGGTCTGCAGCTGGTTGTAGAACCGGCCGTAGTGGATGCGCCCGATCGTCTTGCCCGACTCGTCGAACCTAATGTTCGCGCCGAGACGGGGCGAGATGTCGTTCCAGAAGACGACGTCGCCGGGGTTCTTGATGATGGTGCCCGTCGGGTTGCCGATGGCATCGAGCTGCGGGTAGTCGGGCACCGTCCCGACCGAGTGGTCGTAACGGAGGCCCAGCGTGAGGGTGACCTTCTTGGAGACGCCCCACGTGTCGTCGATGTAGGCGCCGATATTGCGCATCACCGAGTCACGGTGGTACGCGTCCTGGACGTACAGTTCGTCGTACTTTCCCTTGTAGTCGTAGTACACCATCCCGCCGGCGTAGCCCTGCTTGTAGTCGCTGCCGCCGCCGATGTACTGCACGCCCGCGCGAATGTCGTGGCTCCCGGCCGCGTCGGGAATGTAGTGCGACACCTTGCCCGACACCTGCGTCTTCCACACCTTGCCGTCGTACCAGCTGTAACTGTTGACCGAGTACACCCCCGTGAACGTGTCGTAGTGTCCGGGCGTGGTGAAGTCGCCGGAATTCGGCCTCCACTTGTCGACGCCGTAGAACCCCGCGTACTTCACCTCCATGTACGTCCTGTCGCTGATGACCGACGTCCACGAAACGTTGGGCACCGGCTGGTTGCCGACCTCCGCGCCCCCGACCGAGTACGGCGAGTTGATCGTGACCGCGCGCGGGATCTCGTTGCCGTCCCACTCGAGCGAGGCGTTGATCTTGTTGTTCTTGCTCACCTGCCACGTCATCTTGCCGAAGTAGCGCCAGTCGTTCTCCATCTTCGGCCATTCGGGGTTCGTGCCTGGCTCCGAGAAGTGGTCGTGGCGGAGCTGCATGCCGCCGAAGTACCACAACTTGTCGTTCTTGATCGGGCCGCCGACCTGGACGCTGAAGTCCCGATACTGCGCGCGGTGGAAGCCCCACACGGTCCCGGTGTCGGGGTCCGCCAACGTTGCGTTCACGCCGGTGAGGGCCTCCGGCTGCCAGTAGAAGTTGGCGTTCACGCCGAACCTGTTGCTGCCCGACTTGGTGATGACGTTGAATACCGCGCCCTGGTAGTTCCCGTACTCGGCCGGCGCGCCAAGGCCGATGACCTGCACCTCCTGGATGATGTCGGTGCTCGGCCAGACCCACGCGGCGCCCGTCTGGACGGCGGTGATGTCCGCCCCGTCGAACTGGTACTGGTTCTCGTTGACGTTCGCCCCGAACGCCGACGCGCGCGAAGCGCTGTTGTCGAACCGCGCGGTGGATACCCCCGGCGTCATGTAGGCGACGTCGAAGAAGGTGAACCGCGCGGTCGGCGTGGACTCGATGAGCTCGGTCGGCACCGTCGTCGTCATGGCAGACCGGGACGTGTCCACCAGCGGCACGGCGCCCTGGACGGTGACCGTCTCGGCCACGCCGCCGACCTTCATCTTGAAGTCGACGTCGAACTGGCTGCCCACCTCGACGCGGACGCCGTCCCGGCGCATTGTCTGGAAGCCGGCGAGGGTTGCGGTGACGGCGTAGGCCCCCGGGGACAGGTTGGGGAAGCGGAACTGGCCTTTGCCGTCGGTCACAGCCGTCTTCGGGCCGCCGATGAGAGCCAGCCCGCTGAGCTCCACAGTCACGCCGGGAAGGAGCGCCCCCGTGTCATCAGTGACGGTACCCCGCAGGGCGCCGGTGACGATCTGGGCAGCGGCTGGTGCTGGGGCGAGGAGCCCCAGGAGAAGTAGGAACAGGACACCCGTGACGACACGACTCATACCATTGCCTCCCGTGGACGTGAATGAGCGACCAACCCGACACGACTGGCGCCGCGGGTAAGCATGAGTGAGGAGTCCCGGATGGGCGCAATGCCAGTCTGTTGGACGGTCGCGTTCATACAAGAAGACCGCTGGCTGGAGCTACTCTAGGAGCCTCGCCGGGTGGTGTCAAGGATGAGGTTGAAGGATGAGATCGAAGCGGCAGTGCCTCCGCCCACGGCCGACGGGCGAGGGAGGAAGGGCCCGCGCGACAGCCTGCTATACTTCGACTCGATGGGTAACGATCCGTTGCTGTATCTCGGCGTCGAGCTTCAGTCGCTGCGCGAGCAGGGCGCGGCCCTCGACATCCGCGTCCTCGGCGGGGCGCAGGCCGCCAAGGCCACCATCGACGGCCGCGACGTCGTCAACCTCTCGTCCAACAACTATCTCGGCCTCACCACGCATCCGAGGCTCAGGCAGCGCGCGCTCGAAGCCGTCCAGCGATACGGCGTCGGAACCGGGTCGGTCAGGCCGATTGCGGGGACGATGGATCTGCACGAAGAACTGGAACGGCGGCTGGCGGCCTTCAAGCAGACCGAGGCGGTGGTGGTCTTCCAGAGCGGCTTCACCGCCAACGCCGGCACGGTGTCGTCGATCCTCACGCGGGAAGACGTGGTCGTCTCAGACGAGTTGAACCACGCGAGCATCATCGACGGCTGCCGGCTCAGCCGGGCGACCATCAAGGTGTTCCCGCACAAGGACGTCGGAGCGGCCCGGAAGATCCTCCGCGAGCTTCCCGCCACCCAGCGGAAACTGCTGATCACCGACGGCGTCTTCAGCATGGACGGCGACCTTGGTCCGGTGGCGGCGCTGTGCGAGGTCGCCGAGGAGTCGGGCGCGATCATGATGGTGGACGATGCGCACGCCAGCGGAGTGTTCGGCCGCAACGGGCGCGGGACGGTGGACCATTTCAACGTGCACGGTCGCGTCCACGTCCAGGTCGGAACGCTCTCGAAAGCGATCGGCACGCTGGGCGGATACGTTGCCGGCAGCAGGACGCTCATCGACTACCTGCGCCAGCGGGCGCGGCCCTTCATCTTCTCGACGTCGCATCCACCCGCGGTGGTGGCCGCGTCGATTGCCGCCGTCGAGGTGCTGCTCGAGGAACCGGAAATCATCGATCGCCTCTGGAACAACACGCGGTTCTTCAAGGCGGGCCTCCACGCCATCGGCTTCAACACCGGCGCCAGCGAAGGCCCGATCACGCCGGTCATCGTCGGCGACTCGGCGGCCGCCATGCGGTTCTCCGCGCGCCTGTTCGAGGAGGGCGTGTTCGCACAGGGCATGGCCTTTCCAATCGTGCCGCGCGGCAAGGCCCGCCTCCGGACGATCGTCACCGCCGCGCACACGCAGGACGAGCTGCAGTACGCGCTCGACGCGCTCAAGAGGGTGGGGATTGAACTGGGGATCGTGTAGTCGGAACTGACGATGAAGGGTCGGGACTGACGAACGTATCTCTACGGCGTCGTCGCGAACATCGTCACCCAGGGAACAATGGCCGCCCCTAGATAGAGCGCCGTCAGGAGCGCCACGAGGCGGTGGGTTCCGAAGAGGTGAAGGGTGATCCCAAGCGACCCCGCCACGAGCTTCGCCCCCGTCAACCCGGGCCCGAGGCCGAAGACCGCCATCAGGCCGGCGACCAGCGGATTGCCTTCAGCCGCACGACCAATCGACGCCAGACCGACGTAGGTCAGGACCCCGTCGAGCGCCTGGACGACCAGGAAGGCGAGCACTACCGCGTTGCCAAAACGAGAGTCCATCGAACGGTTGAATATCCACCGGGAGAACATCTTTGGTCTTCCCCTGGGGCGACTTATGCGGCGATAGACCTGTCTAACCCACTGTAGCTACAAGGTTTGTGCCATGTGTCGATTTCGTCGCCGCCGCGTCATCTGGCGGCTGGACTCATGAGCGTTTCGACTCCACAGCGCACTCTTTACACGCCAAACCGCCCTGTCGCCGCCCGACAGTGTAATTTATACACGATGAATCGGCTTCCCGGCGGGTGGCGCCGGTTGGCAGTACTTGATAAACACATATGCATCAACAACTTAGTTCGATGGCAACGGCTTTGCTGTAAGGCTGGCAGGATGCGTTGGATTCTCGCCTCATCACTCGTGCTGGCATTCCTGAGCGGCCAAACCGTGACAGGCCAGACCACGAGCGTCGCGTCGCCCGGCGCTGCCGCGCCGAGCGGAGCGACGTTCAAGAGCGGTGTTGACCTCGTGACGGTCAGCGCGGTCGTGCGCGATCACAAGGGGCGAGTTGTCACCGACCTGACGCAGAAGGACTTCGAGTTGCTCGACAGCGGCGAGCGTCGTCCCATCACCGAATTCCGGGCGGACAGGGCGGCGGTCAGCGTCGCCCTCCTTTTCGACGGCAGCGGCAGCATGCAGGTCGCCGCGAAGATCGAAGAAGCCCGCCAGGCCGCGCGCCATGTTCTGGCGTGGCTGCAGGTTGGCCGCGACGAACTGGCGGTGTACTCCTTCGACACCGCGCTTCACCAACTCCAGCCGTTCGCGACATACAGCAACAATGCGCAGCTCGAACAGTCGCTCGTCGGGATCGCGCCGTTCGGGATGACTTCACTGAACGACGCAATCGCCGCGACCGCCAAGGAACTCGCCACGCGACCGAACGCGCACCGCGCCGTCATCGTGCTGACCGACGGCATGGACAACCACAGCAGTCTCTCGCCGGCCGAAGTGTCCGGAATCGCGAGTTCGATCGATGTTCCCGTCTATATCCTGGCCGTCGTCTCGCCGCTCGACCACGTCGGCGCGGCCTCGGCCGTGAACTCCGCGCGGCCCGTGCCGGTGGGCGACCTCACCGACCTGGCTCACTGGACGGGCGGGGAGTTCTTCGTCACCAGCATCCCGGCACAAACCAGCATCGCCGCCCGTCAGATCGTCGATGAACTCCGCCATCAGTATCTCTTCGCGTTCGAACCATCCAGCCGGCCCGGGTGGCGGCCGCTCGAAGTGCGGGCCCACCGCGGGCAACAGCTGGTTGTCAGAGCGCGTAGTGGATATTTCGCAGGTCAACCAAGAACAACCAGCTTCGAGGCAGCGAGTCGCTAGCCCTCACGGAGGCAGATCATGAGAACGTTCGTCCTAGCATTGTCCGTAGCGGCCCTCGCGGCCGGCGGTTCCACCGCGTGCGCAACCAAAGGCTTTGTCCGTGACCGCGTTGGCGAGGTGAACGACAAGGTGGAGTCGGTGTCCAAGTCGCTCGAAGAAACGCAGGAGCGGACTCGGAAGAACGAAGCGGCGATCACCGAGGCCAATCAGAAGATCGTCCAGGTCGACCAGAAGGCGGCGGCGGCAAACGACGCGGCCGTCGCGGCGCGCACCACCGCCGACACCGCGGTCAGCAAGGCCGACGCGGTGGACAAGGCCACCAAGCGGATCGTGTACGAAGTGACGCTCAGCGAGGATCAGGGGAACTTCAAGTTCGGCCAGGCTGAACTGCCGGACGACGCCAAGGCGCGCCTCGACGAGGTGGTCAAGCAGTTGAAGGCGAACCCCAACGGCGCCTATCTCGAGGTGGAAGGCTACACCGACAGTCTCGGCCCGAGGGACTACAACGACAAGCTGGGCCTGGAGCGTGCCGAGTCGGTGAAGCGCTATCTCTACGAAAACCACCAGATCCCGCTTCACCGGATCAGCGTGATCAGCTACGGCCCCGACAAGCCGGTCGCGCCGAACACGACCAAAGAGGGTCGCGCGAAGAACCGCCGCGTCGTGATCAAGGTGCTGGTCTAAGACGGCTTGCGGCTCTCGACTCTCGGCTTTCGGCACTGGGTTGGAGGCTCAACGCGGGCTTCCGACCCAGGGCCGCGAGCGCGGCGCGGCAACCCCTCGCCTGCGCGGCGGGGCGACCCTCAACGGTCGCCCGCCCTCCACGCCCCGGAACCGCTTCTAAAGTCCTGCCGCCGCTGACGCGCGCTCCGCGTCGGGCACCCCTACCACCACGGTCGCCATCGCCTGGCCCTCGATGGCCGTCGCGTACAAGTACTCCATGTTGATCCCGGCGTCGGCGATCAGGCGGGTGACGCGCAGCAGCGCGCCCGGGTCGTTGGGAGCGGTGGTGTAGATCACGTCGCGTTCCTCGACGTGATAGTCGCGTTCGCGCAGCACGCCGGCTGCGTGCGTGGGGTTGTCCACGACGATCCGCACCACGAGCGGGCTGGCCAGGTTGATGGCGACGATGTTGATGTGCTCCTCGGCGACCACCTGGCACACCCGGGCCAGCGTGCCGGGGCTGTTCTGAAGGCGAAGCGTGAGTTCGGTGCGAATGGCCATTGCTGGAATCTAGCACAAATAGCGGGCGATGGCGCGCGCGCCGCCGAGCGCGGGGCCGGCGTGATGCCGTACAAGCAAAACGGCCCTCAAAGCCCTCACTCCCGGCGGGCCGACCCGCCGGCGCCCCTCCACCGAGGGGAACCGGCGTGACGGCCATCACAGGAAGCGAGCCCGAGGACCGTTGAACCGCAGGAACGCCGGCGTTCCTACTTCTTCTCGGTCGGCGTCTTGGCCGCTGTCGAAGTCTTCGGCTCGGCCGCGACGGTCACCTTCGACGCGACGTTCTTGCCGTCGGCCACGTGGTAGGTCACCTTCACGGTCTTGCCGGACAGCTCGGCGGCCGTCACGGTCTTCGCGCCCGACATGATCTTGGTGTCCGCGCCGAGCATGAAGTCCTTGTCGCCGGTCTTCGTCGTCACGACCAGGGTCTTGGTCGCCTCGTCAACCTTGGCCACTTTGCCGCTGGCGGACATGGCCGCCGGCTTCGTGGCCTTGGTCGTTGTCTTCTCTGCCTGGGGCGCGGCGGCGGCCGTCGCAGGCTTCGCGGTGGTCTTTTCGGCCGCTGTCGTGGTCTTTGCGGTCGGGCTGGTCGCCGCCTGGGCGAAGACCATCGAACTGAACGCGACAACGGCGAACGCAGCGGTTACTACGGTAAGGAAACGGCGCATCTTGGAAGCCTCCAGTGATTGATGGTGCAGATCTACGCCGGCGCGGAACGACACGCGCGGCACATCTTGCACTCACAAAGCGCGTACCAGGCTGGCCACGGCCCCGTGCAATGATGTAAATTACTCTTGCCAAGGGACTTACATGACGCCTCCCGCCACTGGTCAACCCGCTGCCAACCGGCATTCGCGCCCCAGCGTGGCGAAGTTGCTGGTCTCGCTCAGGGTTCGCCTTCCGCTGCTGGTGGCCCTCGTCCTCAGCGTCGTCATTGGAGCCGGCGGGTACTGGGAGCTCCGGGTCTTCGAGACGAGCATCACCTCGGACCTCGTGGAAATCGCGCGGTCCACCGGCCAGGCCGTCGCCGACGACATCGAGATCGGCGAGGAACCGTCAAAGCGCGACGATATCGCCGACAGCCTCCGCGAATTCACCTACGCCTTCCCGTCCATTCGCGCGATCCTCGTCGTCACGGTCGAGAACGACCAGCCGACCGTCGTGGCGAGCACCTCCTCGGCTGAAGGGAGGGACTGGCTGGCGCTCGCCCGCGAAGCGATGAAGCGGGACGAGGTGGTCACCTCGGAGCCGGTCAAGCTGATCCACCTGATCGGCGTGCCGACCAAGCGGGACGGCCACGTCTGGGGCGCGGTCGTCGTCACCTACTCGCTGGCGTCCGTGGAAGAACTGCGGCGCCGGGGCCGGAGCGTGGTGCTGTGGTTCGTGCCGGCGGCGGTTGTCCTGATGACGCTGGTGCTCGATCTGTTGATGCGTCGATTGGTGCACAGGCCGATTGCGGGTATCAGCAAGACGATGCGGCGGGTGCGCGCGCGCGATCTCGGCGCGCGGGCTCCCGTGCTGCGGAACGACGAGATCGGCGCCGTCGCGCAGGGGCTCAACGAGATGCTCGCCGAGATGGAGGGGTTCAACGTCTCGCTGCAGGAACGGGTGCGCGAGGCGACGAGCGAGCTCCGTGCGAAGAACGAGGAGCTCGTGGAGAGCTACGAGCGCGTCTTCGCTCTGCGTGAGGCGCTGGCGCGCGCCGACCAGATGGCGGCAGTGGGTCACATGGCCGCGAACGTCGCGCACCAGGTGGGGACGCCGCTGAACCTGATCTCCGGCTACGTACAGCTGATCCGCGAGGAAGAGGGCGTGGACTCGCGCGTGACGCGCCGGCTGGAGATCGTCCAGGAACAGATCTCCAAGGTCACCTCGATCGTGCGGACGATGCTGGACCACGCGAGACGGCCGATCCCGAAGGAGCAGACGGACATTGCCGAGCTGCTGCGGCGCGTGTCGGATGTCGCGCGCCCGAAACTCGACGCGCAGGGCGTGAGGCTGGAGCTGAACGTGGCCGGCGTGCCGCTCGTGATGGCCGACCCTGTCCAGCTCGAACTGGCGCTGCTGAACCTCGTCACCAACAGCCTCGACGCGATGCCATCGGGCGGCGTCACGACGATGACCGTCGCGCCGACCGACGAGGGAAACGTGCGGGTCCAGGTCGCGGACACGGGGATCGGGATTCCGCCCGACCTGCTCCCGCGGATCTTCGAACCGTGGGTGACGACGAAGGAGGCAGGCCGAGGCACGGGCCTCGGCCTGAGCATCACGCGCGAAGTGGTGGCGGGGCACGGCGGGACGATTACCGTGAAGAGCGAAGTGGGCGCGGGCTCGGTGTTCACGATCGAGCTGCCGGCGGCGCCCGTGCACGAGCCCGTGTGACGCCGGGCTGCATTTTTCTCCGTGTCCTTTGTGGCCTCCGTGGTCGAATGCCGTGGGAACGCGGAACCAGATATGCCGAGCATCCTGATCGTTGACGATGACCGCGAGACGTGCCGGTTCATGGCCGACCTGCTCGAGCGACCCGACCGCGACATCCAGTCGGCCTACGACCCGCAGTCCGCGCTGGCGCTGGTTCGCGACCACGCGTTCGACCTCGTCATCTCCGACATCAACCTGAACGCCGAGCAGTCGGGCCTCGACATCCTGCGCGCCTTCCGCGAATCGAACCCGCGCGGGCACGTGCTGCTGATCAGCGGCTTCGGAACGCTCGAGACGGCGATCGACGCCGTCCGCGCGGGCGCCTTCGACTACATCAGCAAGCCGTTCGACATCAACGAAGTGAAAGCGACCGTCGAGCGCGCGCTGGCGCAGACGGTCGCGCCGGCCGGGACGCCGCCGGCGCACGCGCGCGACATCCGCCCCCCGGGGCTGCTGGGCCGCACGGCGCCGATGCTCGCCGTCTACAAGCAGATTGCGCACGCGGCGGACGCGACGGTCCCGGTGCTGATCGTCGGGGAGAGCGGCACCGGGAAGGAGCTGGTTGCCAGGGCGATTCACTCGCACGGTCGGCGCGCCAACCGCCCGTTCGTGCCGGTCAACTGCGGCGCCATCGCAGAGACGCTGCTCGAATCAGAGCTGTTCGGCCACGTCCGCGGCTCGTTCACCGGCGCCGTCAGCGACACCAAGGGCCTCTTCGAGCAGGCCAATGCCGGAACGGTTTTCCTGGACGAGATCGGCGAGACATCGACCGCCCTGCAGGTGAAGCTGCTGCGCGTGCTGGAAGAAGGGGAGTTTCGGCCGGTCGGCGCCAGCCGCCCGACGAAGGTGGACGTCCGCGTCCTCGCGGCCACCAACGTCGAGCTGGAAAAAGAGGTGGCCGAGCAGCGGTTCCGGCAGGACTTGTTCTACCGCCTCAGCGTCATCGTGATCCGCGTACCGCCGCTTCGCGAGCGCCGCGCCGACATCCCGCTGCTGGTGGGCCAGTTCCTGCTGAATGCGTGCAGCCGCGCGGGCCGGCAGGTCGAATTCACACCGGCGGCGCTGGACGCCCTCACCGCGTTCAGCTGGCCGGGCAACGTGCGGGAACTCGAGAACACGGTGGAGCGCCAGGTTCTGTTCAGCCGCGGCACGATCGTAGACGTCGGCGACCTGCCGCCGGCATTCCGCGGTTCGCGGCCGGAACTGGGTGAACTGCTCTTCACCGGGCTTCCGCCCCTCGAAGAGATCGAACGTCGCTATCTCGTGCACGTCCTGGAGAGCGTCGGCGGGAACCGCACCAAGGCGGCGGACATCATGGGCATCGACCGCCGCACCCTGTACCGGATGGCCGAACGGTTCGGGCTGGACCTCAAGGACGAGGTCTAACGAGGCGGGCCTCGGACCGCCAAGCATGTCCGGCGACAACGCCCGCCTCGCTAGAACCAGAAACGCTGCTGGCTGGCCCCGCGAAGCGCGGGGCGTAGACGTCTTGAACGGCCAGACGGACTACATGGAAACTTGACTCATTCGCAACGATTTTGGCCGTTCAAGACGTCTAGCGAGGCGTTCTCCGTTCTGCCTGTCACCGACGCCCCCGCAGCACCCGCCCCCAGCCTCCCGCAATCAGCGCGCTGACGTGCGCGATGGCGACCGGCCATTCCCACGCATTCTGGTACGCCATGTAGCGCGGCACCCAGTCCGGGCCGAATTTCTCTTTGTAGAGCCGGAGCCCCTGGAAGTTGTACCAGGTCTCGCCGTGCTGGAAGAAGAGGTTGGCCAGCCGCTCCCGCGCGTGCGCGCCGCGGATCTCGCCGACGCTGGAGAGCGGCGCCATTCCCATGTTGAAGCGCGTGTATCCCCGTTCCTTCCCGAAAAGGAACAGCGACGTGAACATGAAATCCATCACCCGCGGCGCATCGTCCCGATAGCGCATGAGGTCGATGGACAGCTCCTCCCGCCCGGGTCCGAGCAGCAGGTTGGCGAACGCGATGATCCGCCCCGACTGGTCCTCGACAACGGCGCACGGAAAGCGCTTGATGTAGTCCGGGTCGAAGAACCCGATCGAGAACTGGCGCTCGCGGACGCCCTTGTTCTCGAGCCAGATCGCCGAGATGTCCGACAGTTCCGGGAGCGCGCCCTCGACCTGGTACGGAGCAAGGACCCGGAACCGCACCTGGTCACGCTCCGCCCTCCGCAGGAACTGCCTCAGCTCCTTGCCCCCGCGCCCGTCGAGCGAGAGCTTCTCGAGCGAGATCTGCGCCTCCTCGCCCAGCTTGAAGAACGCGTAGCCGCGATCGTGGAGCGCCGGGATCCAGTTGACGGAGACCTGGTAGAAGACCGGACGGCGGTCGAGATCGCCGGCGTGATCGAAGAGCGCATTCAGGAAGGCGTTGCGATCGGCGGGCGTCCGGACGACCGGGTCGGAGAATACGACGAGGTACGGGCCAATCGTGCGGTAGAGGCAGAAGCCGCGATCCCGGTCCGTGAACACGTCCTTGTCGCCGTTGGCGACGAGCATGGACGTCGTGTCGCCGCCGAGATCCACGTGCATGTCGAGCGCCCGCCCGATCTCCTCCTCGCTCAGCCGCTTGAAGCGAACCGGGACGCGGATCAGCACCCACGCCGCGCCCGCCGTAATCACCAGGATGAGCGCCGTCGCCGCGCGGAGAAACTGGTTGCGCTCGATATCCGCCCACTGAACGGGCCGGAAGGTCCCGATATCCGACACCGTCGGGACTCTCACTCGGTACGCGAAGGTGCCGAACACGAGGAACACCATCAGCGCGATGAATGCGACGCCGACGTCCCGCGATTCGAACCACTCGACTCGGCCCCGGCGGGCGAACAGCGGGCGCTGGGAGATTGCCAGCAACGCCACGAGCGCGAGCACCACGGCCTCTTCCCAGTCGAGCCCTTTCAGGATCGAGAACACCACGCCCATCACCAGCAGGACGACCGTGGCATTGAGTGCGGCCCTGTAACCGCGAGCCATGCCCCTCGCGAGGACAAGGAGCAGGATGCCGGTGGCGGCGGCGGCGAGGTGCGAGACCTCGACGACCGGCAGCGGCACGTAATCGGCAAGCAGCGCAAACCGCGACCGAATCGAGAACGACGACGCGCTCAGCAGGATCAGCAGGCCGGCGGCGCCGACGATGCCGCCCATTAGCCGGCGGGCGAGTTCGAGCCGCTTGGTGGCGCGATGTGTGGCCCAGCTGAGCAGCAGCAGCGACGCCATCGCCCACGGGATCACGTAGTAGATGAGCCGGTACGCGATCAGCGCCGCCGTCGCCACGCTGTTCTCGAGCGGCAGCCGCGCGATCCAGAACGCATCCGCGCTGCCGAAGCCTCCTGGAACGAAGCTCGCCAGGCCGATCGCCTGCCCGAAGAAGAACGCCCGGATCGACTCGATGATCGGCATCGGCACGCCGGTCGCGCGGAGGCACGCCGAGAACGCACCCGCGGCCAGCAGCCAGTCGAGCCAGCCGACGAGCGCCAGGTGGAGTGCGGCGATGGCGCCGCCGCTCGGCGTCGCCAGCCGTTCAATCCGGTTGAAGATGGCGCGAGCGATGTACACAGCCGCGAGTGTCGTCCCGAATGCGACCGTCACCAGGATGCCGTCCCAGAACGGGCTCCCGGCATTGGGCAGCAGCCAGGCCGCGACGGTCCACCCGCAGAGTCCGGCGGTGAACGCGGTCGCGATGGAAACGACACCGCCCTCGAGATCCGACGGCTTGTCAACCGCCGGGCGGTAGAGCCAGAAGCGAATGGCCGGGCCGGCCAGGGGCCCGAGCGTCAGGAAGTTGCTCCAGGCGAACGACACCGCCCCGTACCGCCACCGCTCGAGCCAGCGCGACCGCGTGTGCTCGAACACGATGACGTCGTAGAGGCCCATCACGCCGATGTTGAGCACGGTCGCGAGCGCGGCGATGGCCAGCCAGAACGAATCCAGGCCGTGAAACGCGAGGCGGACGGTGCGCGGGTGGATGGCGCGCAGTTCGCTCCAGGAGAGCACGCCGACCAGGCCGATGACGAGGGCGGGGAGGATCTTCGGGGCGTGGCCCACCAGCCAGAGCACGCCATTGCCCAGCCGGGCGAACAGGCCCGAAGGATCGTTGTCTACCGCCTCGTCGGCGGCTGGGGTGGCGGCGCCTTGACCCGCTGTCCGGGGCTGGACGTCCTGGGTATTCATCTCGACACCGACACTACTATACGATGAGAAGGGCGGAGAGTTTGCCTGATGGCCGGGGACGCGTGGACCCTCCCCTCCCCTGGCCAAGGTCCCTCAGGCAGCCCTGCGAACGAGGAGCCCGTCATGGAACTTCGCGACCGCGTCGTCCTGCTGACCGGGGGGAAGAGAATCGGGTCGACTGTCGCCGTCGAGCTGGCGCGCCGCGGGGCGGACCTCGCGCTCAGCTACAACCAGTCGCGGGCGGAGGCCGAGACGACCGCTGGCGCGGTGCGTGCGGCCGGCCGGCGGGCAATCATCTGCCAGGCCAACGTCTCGCGCGGGGAGGACTGCGAGGCGCTGGTCGCCGCCACGGTTGCCGGGCTCGGGCGCCTCGACGTGCTCGTCAACATGGCGTCGGTCTACCGGTCGATCCCGCTCGAACGCATGACCGGCGACGATCTCCAGGCCAGCCTCGACGTGGATCTCAAGTCGGCATTCCTCTGCGCCCGCGCGGCCGTTCCCCACATGAGGGCGGCCGGCGGCGGCCGGATCGTGAACTTCTCCGACTGGCTGGCGGTCAGCGGGCGCCCGCGCTACAAGGGCTACCTCGGCTACTACGTCGCAAAGAAAGCAGTGATGGGACTGACCGAAGCGCTGGCGCTGGAACTCGCGGAGGATCAGATCCTGGTCAACGCGGTGGCGCCGGGGCCCATCCTCGCCCCGCCCGACCTGCCGGAGGACGAGCTCGGTGCGGTCGAGAAGGCCACGCCGCTCGGGCGGTGGGGCGGTGGGGACGAAATCGCGAAGGCGGTGGCCGCGCTCATCGAGACCGACTTCATCACCGGGGAGGTCATCCGCGTGGACGGCGGCCGCCACCTGCGGTAGCGCGCCGGGGCGCAGGGCGCCGCGTGTGGTGTGGCGCGCGGCTTCAGCCCCGCGAGAACAGCCCTCTCAGCGATTCCAGCGCCCCTTCGAGTTCCGCCCGCTCTCGCGCGAAGCAGAAGCGCAGGTAACCCTCGCCGCCGGGGCCGAAGTCAACGCCCGGGATGCAGCCGATCCGACCCGCCGAAATCAGGTACTCGGTCAGCTCCCACGAGGCCGAGGTCGCGTCGGAGGAGGGTGCCGCTCCTGCACGTCTCTTCCAGTCGCGGTCGAACTTCAGGAATGCGTAGAAGGCGCCCCTCGGCGGCTTCCCGGTGAAGATCCCGCCCAGCGTGTCCACCCCCGAGTAGAACAGGTCCCGCCGCGCCTGCAATTCGCTTCGATACCGTTCGACGACGTCCTGCGGTCCTTCGAGCGCGCCGATCCCGCCGTACTGCACGACGGACGACACGTTGCTCGCGGTGAAGAAGAGCACTTTGCGCACGCGGTCGCGAAGCGCGGCGTCCGCGACAGCCATGTATCCGAGCCTGAGGCCCGTCATCGCGTAGGACTTGCTGAACGTGTAGACGGGCACGGTGCGCGGGTACATGCCGGCCATCGACGCCACGCTGACGTGCTCGGCGTCGAACACAACATCCTCATAGGCCTCGTCGGAGACCACCCAGAGGCCGTGCTTTGCGGCCAGGGCCGCGATGGCCTCCAGGTCCGGCCTGGTGAGGACGCCCCCCGTCGGGTTGTGCGGCGAATTGAGGTAGATGACGCGCGTCGTCGGCGTGATCAGGGCCGCCAGTTCATCGACATCCAGGCGCCACCCCAGGTTCTCGTGGAGCGGGCAGCGGACGATTCCGCCCCGGGCCGAGAGGATGGTGCCGGATGTCGGCGGCCACTGCGGGTCGGGGATGACGACCTCGTCGCCCGGACTGAGCAGGGCCTGGAACAGGATGTAGAGGGCGTGGATCCCCCCGTTGGTGACGAGGACTTCGTCGGGTGACCCGACCGGGACGCCGTTCTTCCGCCGCAGTTTCTCGGCGAGCAGTTCCTGCAGGCGCGGCACGCCGGCGGTCTGCAGGTAGTGCGATCGGTTCTCGGCGATCGCCTTCGTCATTGCGGCCTTCACGGACCCGGGTGCGTCGAAGCTGACGTCACCCTGGTCCAGCCTGAATGGCCGCTCGACCGCGTACATCATGTCGCGGATCCGGATGATCCCGGAGAAGGGCACCGTATCAAGGAAGTGATGCATCTCGCGATCTACTGGCGATAGGCGAAGTAGTTCGCCACCTGTTCGTCATCATCATGCCATCGCCTCTCTCCACTCCCGACCGTCATCGTCAGCCCCGACCAGTCACCGTCAGCTCCGACCAGTCACCGTCAGCTCCGACCAGTCACCGTCAG
>Ga0209048_10000279_pt1 | contig 56250 bp, 59 predicted proteins | sample FrelakmetCRP12CR_FD_187146 | JGI IMG/M metagenome (GOLD analysis project Ga0209048, IMG submission 187146) | Freshwater lake sediment microbial communities from the University of Notre Dame, USA, for methane emissions studies - CRP12 CR (SPAdes)... | ecosystem: Environmental > Aquatic >...
CAAAAACGTATTCACCATCGAACGTACCGCTACCGGCGAAGTCAAACGAACCTGCACGACAAAATCCACAGGCGCCTGTCCGTCGACTGGCGAATGGTAAGAGCAGTCCCGAGGTCGCTCGGGTGACATGCAGCAGTAGAGGAGGCGGCCCTTGGGCCGCCTCCTCTACTTTCGCGCACCGCCTCGCGACGGCAGAGGCGGGCGCCGAGCGGCGCTCGAAAGCTGCCGCAGTAGCTTCGTCAAGCCGGTTCCAGCGCTGCCTGTCGACCTAGTGAACCGACCTGCTCCGCTCGGCACCGCGCTCAAGCGTTGGGCGACCGTGGTCGATCAGTGCCCTATGGAGGCAATCACCTTCGCGGGAGTCCTGGGTGCGATCGCCGGATCGTTTCTGAACGTGGTGACCTACCGCTTGCCGCGGCACGAGTCACTCATCGCGCCGGCCTCGCACTGTCCCAAGTGTGGGACGCCGGTGAAGCCCTACGACAACATCCCGATCCTCTCCTGGCTGCTGTTGCGGGGTCGCTGCCGCAGCTGCTCTGAGCCGATCTCGCCGCGCTATCCCGTCGTCGAGGCGCTGACCGCGGCGCTGTGCGTGGGCGCCGTGCTCGCGTACGGCTCCGCCGCGGAGATCGCCCTCAGCGTGGCGTTGATCCTGGTGGTCGTGCCCGCCGCGCTGATCGACCTCGAGTATCGGATCATCCCCAACCGGCTCACCGCGCTCGGAGCGGTGCTCGCCCTGGTCATCGGTGTCGCGCTCGACCCCGCCGGCGAGCCGGAGCGTCTACTCGCCGGTGTCGCCGCGGGTGGCTTCCTGCTGCTCGCCGCGCTGGCCTACCCGGGCGGAATGGGCATGGGCGACGTGAAGCTCGCCGCCGTGATGGGGCTGTTCCTCGGGTGGGCGGTTGCCCCGGCGATCCTGATCGCGCTGCTCGCGGGCGTGCTCGTCGGGGCGCTCGTGATCGCCCGCAAGGGCGCCCGGGAGGGACGCAAGACCGCGGTCCCCTTCGGCCCCTTCCTGGCGCTCGGTGCGCTGGTCGCCGTGTTCGCCGGCCAGAGGATCGTCGAAGGGTACGCCAACCATTTCTTGCATTAGGTGGGGCGAAGCCTAAAGGGTAGGTGCCTCGGCGCCGATAGGGGTCCTGCGGGCGCTCCGCCCCGTCACTGAAGCACCTCTTATCAAGATGCCGCCTTCCTTGAATCTCAACCTCGGGCGCCGCTCCGGTGCCGACATCGTCGGTCTTGACATCCAACCCGGTCTCGTGGCTGCGGTGCGGGCGCGCGTGAACGGGTCGATCCTCGCCCAGCGTGCCGCTGCCATGCCGCTCGTCGCCGACGCGGTCCGCGAGGGCGAGGTGGTGGACGAGGGCGCGCTCAGCGACGCCCTGCGCGAGCTGTTCGCCATGAGTCGGCTCGGCAAGCGCGTGCGCGTCGGGGTCGCCAACCAGCGAACGGTGATGCGGACCCTTGAGCTGCCCCCGGTCACAGATCGCAAGGAGCTCGCCGCGGCCGTGCTCTTTCAGGCCCAGGACCAGGTTCCGATGCCGCTGAACAACGCCGTTCTCGACTTTCACCCACTCGGCGTCGTGGAGACACCCGCGGGCCCCCGCCAGCGTGTCGTGCTCGTGGCCGCCCAGCGCGACATGATCGAGCGTCTGCTCGCGGCTGTCCGCCATGCCGGCCTGAACCCGGTGGGCATCGACCTCTCCGCGTTCGCGCTCATCCGCTCGCTGTATCGCTCCGACGCCGAGCACACCGGGCGCGTGCTCTACCTCAACATCGACGGGCTGACCAACCTGGCCATCGCCGAGGGGACGGTCTGCCGGTTCACCCGCGTGGTGGGCGGCGGCCTTGAGGCGATGGCCGGAGAGCTCGCCGAGCGGCGCGGCATAGCTTTGACCGACGCCCGTGCACTGCTGGCCGCCGTTGACCTCACCGTACCCGCGGCCGACGAGGAGGGCACGACCGTAACCACCGGTCTGGCGCCGGGGCCGGATCCGGTCTCGGCCCCTGAGCCCGCATCCGAGCAGGAGGCCTACGTCGAGCCCGACATGTCGGCCGGACAGGATGCGTTCGTCGGACAGGACGCGCTCGCCGAGCATGACGCCCCAGGCGAGCAGGACGCCTCGGCTGGGGCGGCAGCCCACGCCGACTATGAGGACGCGTCGGACTACTCCGAGATGCCCTCTCCGAGCGAGGCCCCGTCCGACGCGGACGTGCGGGCGGTGCTTCAGAACGGTATCCACGACATCAGCGCAGAGGTTCGCAACTCGGTCGAATTCCACCGCTCCCAGGATGGCGGAGGCGAGGTTTCGCGGGTCGTCCTGAGTGGCTCGGCGCTGGATGTGCCGGGCTTCGCCGAGGCCCTTCAGGCGGAGATGGGCATCGAGGTGCACAGCGAGTCGGTGGGGCTCGCGGACGAGAACCTCGCCGGCGAGGTAGCCACCCATCGCCTGGCAGTCGCCGCCGGCCTGGCATCGACGGAGGTGAACCAGTGAGGGCGGTAAACCTCATCCCTGCAGAGCAACGTGGCGGCCTGGCACGCGGCGCCGGGCGCTCCGGGGGGGGCGCGTACGCCGTGCTGGCGCTTCTGTGCGGGCTGGCTGTTCTCGTCTTCATCTACGGCATCGCGCGCCACCAGGTGTCGAGCCGGCGCGCGCAGGTCGCCACGCTGGCGGCGCAGGCGGCGCGAAGCCAGGCCGTGGAGGCCCAGCTGGCGCCGTACACCAGCTTCATCGCGATGCGCGAACAGCGCCAGCAGGCCGTCCTTCAGCTCGTCGATTCGCGCTTCGACTGGGCGCACGCCCTGCACGAGCTCGGGCGCGTGCTCCCGTTGGGAACCACTGTCACATCCCTGAGCGGCGCGGTCGGCTCGGGCTCCTCGGCCGCCGGGGGCTCGGGCTCGGGCTCGGGCTCGGGCGCGAAAGCTAGCGCCACCGTAGCCTCGGCCACCCCGCCCGGCAGCCTGCCGAGCTTCATCATCGGCGGCTGCGCCACAAGCCAGTCCGAGGTCGCGCTCACCCTCGATCGCCTGCGTCTGATGGACGGTGCCAAGGAAGTGACGCTCAAGAGCTCCACCAAGACGGCCAACGCGGCCGGCGGTATTGGCAGCGGCGGCTGCAGGGGCAGCGACCCGGCCTTCACCGTGCAGGTCTCCTTCACGGCACTGCCCGCCTCGTCCGCCGCGAGCCCCTCGGCCACCGGCTCGGCCACCGCGCCAGCGGCCAACACCTCTTCGAGCCCTGCGAGCACGACGACGACCGGAGGCGCAGGATGACCGGCCGCGATCGCATCGTGCTGATCGTCATGTCGGCTCTCGCGGTTCTGGCGGCGGTCTGGCTGCTGGTCGTCTCCCCCGAGCGCCAAAAGGCGACCAAGCTCGCTGCCCAGGTCAGTGCCGAGCGCGCGCAGTTGGCGAGCACCGAGAGCCACGTGGCGAGTGCTCGTGCTGCGCAGGCCGAGTATGCGGCCGCGTACGCCTCGATAGTGAACCTCGGCAAAGCCGTGCCGCCGAGCCAGGAAGTTCCGTCGCTTATCTACGAGCTCGACCAGGCGTCCAACCAGAAGGGGGTCGACCTGTTCTCGATCGTCTCCGGCTCGGGCTCGGGCGCGAGCACGTCGGCGAGCGCCACGCCCACGCCCGTCGCGGCGGTCAGCGGCTTCGCGCAGTTGCCGTTCACCTTCGTCTTCAACGGGAGCTTCCACGACCTGTCCCATCTGTTCGAACGGCTCAACCGCTTCACCGTCCGCACGGCCGCGGGCAGGCTGCGCGTGAGCGGCCGCCTACTGACCATCCAGAGCATCAAGATGGCGCCCGCCGCAGGCGCCGGGTCCGGACAGCTCAGCGGCACCGTCACGGCGACCGCCTACGTGCTTCCGGCCTCCCAGGGGCTGACCGGTGAAGCGACGCCGAGCTCTCCCACGGGCGCAGCCACGCCCGCGGCCTCGACCGCCGGGGCTTCGACGTCCCCCAGCGCGCCCGCGATCGCGAGGGTGAGTCCATGAGGGAGTTCCTGAAGTCAGTCAAGGCCGATCTGACCGACCGGCATCTGCTTCCCGTCCTGTGCGTGCTGGGAGTCGCCCTGGCCGGCGCGCTTGCCTACGCAACGCTTGGCGGAGCGAAGGGTGAAACCGGAACCGCCGCGTCCACGACGCCGCCCGTGCCCGTGGGCATCTCCGGCATCGCCATCAGCGCAGCGCCGGAAAGTCCGGGGCAGGCGGTGGCGGAGACCACCAGTGGCCTGGCCCAGCAGCGCACCGGCTTCTCGCGCGATCCGTTCGCCCCGCTGCCCGGGACGCAGACCACGACGACAACTACGACGACCACCGCAACCACCAAGACCTCCAGCTCGTCCACCACCGGCAGCTCCGGCTCGTCGACCGCGGGCGCCTCCTCGGGCTCCTCCTCGCATGGGGCTTCCGGGTCGGCTCCCTCCGAGCCCTCGCAGCCCGCGAAGCCGACGAAGCCGGCCCCGGTCTACAGCGTCGCCGTGCTGTTCGGCGTCGCTCCCAACGGCCCGCCACCGCAGAGCTCGCAGCTGACGCCCTACGAGAACCTCAAGCCCCTCACGCCGCTGCCCTCCGCAAAGCAGCCGCTGGTCGTGTTCCGGGGCGTCACCGTCGGCGGCAAGAGCGCAACCTTCACGCTCGTCGGTGAAGCGATCCTGCACGGTAACGCCGCCTGTCTTCCCGACCCCTCCCAGTGCCAGGCGATCGACCTCAAGCCCGGACAGGCCGAGCAGTTGGAATACCAGTCCTCGAACGGCCAGACCGTGACCTACCAACTTCAGGTTGTGAGCATCTCCGCGAGCAAGACCTCGAAGGCGTCGGTCGCCCGCGTCCTGCGTGGGGAATCGAGCGTCGGGCGCGAACTGCTGCGCCGCGCCGGGCTACTGTCGCTGCCGGGACTGCACTACTCGCCGAGCAAGGGCGTTCTCGTGTTCGGCGGGGGTGGAGCGGCCAAGGGCGTCAGCGCCTACGTGGCCGGGCGTCGCCGGCATCACAAGCACTGAGCCCTCAGCACATAAGCTAGGGGCGTGGCGCTTCGTCTCACAACCGCCGGCGAGTCGCACGGCCCCGGCCTCACCTGCATCGTGGAGGGTCTGCCCGCGGGGCTCGAGCTGCGCCCGGAGGACCTGAACGAGGACATGGCGCGCCGCCAGCTCGGTCACGGTCGCGGCGGGCGCATGAAGATCGAGCGTGACTCCGCAGAGGTCACCGGGGGCGTCCGCCACGGGCGCACGCTCGGGGGCCCGATCGCCCTGCAGGTCGCCAACCGCGACTACGCCAACTGGGAGGAGCGCATGAGCCCCTGGCCGGTGACCGACGAGGTCGCCCAGGTGCACCTGCCGCGGCCCGGTCACGCCGATCTCGTGGGCACGATGAAGTACAAGCAGAGCGACGTGCGCAACATCCTGGAGCGGGCCTCCGCTCGCGAGACCGCCGCCCGCGTCGCGGGCGGCGGTCTGTGCAAGGCGTTCCTGCGCGCGCTGGGCGTGACGGTCCACTCGCACGTCATCCAGATCGCCTCGGTCCACGCTCCGAGTCTCGGGCGCGCACTCAGGCCGGAGGACTTCGCCGAGGTGGATGGATCCCCTGTGCGCTGTCTGGACGCGGAGGCGACCAGGGCGATGGTGCGCGAGATCGATCGCCTGCGCAAGGAGAACGAGTCGCTGGGAGGGGTCTTCGAGGTGCAGGCGTTCGGGCTCGTGCCGGGGCTCGGCTCGCACGTATCCTGGGAGGAGCGTCTCGACGGACGCCTGGCGATGGCGATCTGCTCGATCCAGGCGATCAAGGGCTTCGCCGTCGGCGATGGGTTCGCCGTGGCGGGGCTGCCGGGGTCGCAGGCGCACGATGAGATCCTGTTCTCCCCAGAGCGCGGCTACCACCGCGAGACCAACCGCGCCGGCGGCCTCGAGGGCGGCATGAGCGACGGCTGCCCGCTGATCGTGCGCGGCGCGATGAAGCCCCTGCCGACGCTCACCAAGCCGTTGCGCTCCGTCGACACCGAGACCCACGAGCCGGCGCAGGCGCTGCGCGAGCGTACCGACTCGTGCACCGTGCCGGCTGCCGGGGTCGTAGGGGAGGCGATGGTTGCCTTCGTGCTGGCCGACGCCTATCGCCGCAAGTTCGGCGGCGACCACATCGACGACGTCCTGCAGGCTGTCCGCGCCTATGAGGAGCGGATCGGATGGCACTTGTCCTGATCGGCTTCATGGGCGCCGGCAAGTCGACGGTCGCGGCCGAACTTGCCGAGGCGCTGGGCGTGGCGGCGCTCGACAGCGACACGCTCCTTGAGCAGCGCCTGGGGCACTCGATCGCCGAGGAGTTCGGCCGGTCGGAGGCGTCGGGCGACGCGGGCGCCGGCGGTGAGGATTCCTTCCGCGCAAAGGAGGAGGAGCTCGTGAGCGAGCTGCTCGGTGCCGCAGGCCCCGAGTCTGTGATCGCGCTCGGCGGCGGCAGCGTGCTGTCAGAGCGCGTGCGCGACGCGTTGGCCAACCACCTGACGGTGCTGTTGGACGTCGACCCGGCCCTCGCGTGGGAGCGGGTCAGCGCCGCCGGGAACGGCGCTGGCAGCCGTCCCCTCGCCCGCGATCGGGACGCTTTCGTGAAGCTCTACTCGGAGCGACGGGCGCTCTATGAGGAGCTGGCCGACGCGCTCGTGCCGTCCCTCGCCCGGGGCACGTCCTCGCGCCTGCTGAAGGCGCTGCGCGCGCTGGCGGCGGCGCCGTCGGGCACGCGGCTGCTGTGGGCAAGAGCGGCCTCGGGCGATTACCCGGTGCTGATCGGCCGCGGGCTGCTGAGCGCTCTCGACGGGGAGCGGCGGGCAGAGATATGGCCACTCGACCGCTCGGTGTCGCGCGCCTTCTGCGTGACCGACGAGACCGTCGCGGCCCTCTACGGCGGGCGGCTGGGGGATGTTGCGGGGACGATCGCGCTCCCCCCGGGCGAGGCCCACAAGACGCTGGCAGGAGCCGAGCGCGTATGGCACGCCCTGCTGGCCGCGGGCATGACCCGCGCCGATCACGTGGTCGCGCTCGGCGGTGGCGTGGTCGGCGACCTCGCCGGCTTCTGCGCTGCGACCTATCAGCGGGGCGTGCCCGTCGTGCAGGTTCCCACCACGCTGCTCGCCCAGGTTGACTCCGCCTATGGGGGCAAGACCGGCGTGGACCTGCCCGGGGGCAAGAACTACATCGGCGCCTACCACCAGCCGGCGGGCGTGCTCGTCGACCTGGATACGCAGTCCACGCTGCCCGCCGGCGAGCTCGCCTCCGGCTGGGTCGAGGTGCTGAAGACGGCCCTGATCGCGGGCGGCGCCCTGTGGCAGGGGGTGGCCGAGGACCGCGAGCTCGACGGGCGCACGGTCTTCGCATGCGCTCGAACGAAGCTCGCCGTCGTGGCGGAGGATGAGCGCGACGCGGGCCGCCGACAGGTGCTCAACCTGGGACACACCGTCGGTCACGCGATCGAGACCGCGACCGGGTACGCCCGATACCGCCACGGCGAGGCAGTCGGCCTGGGGCTGCTCGTCATGCTGCGCCTGTCCGGACAGGACCAGCTGCGAGCGCGCGTGCGCGAGCTGCTGCTCGGCCACGGACTGCCGGTGACTCTCGGGGGGGTTTCGGTGGATGCGGTCGTGGAGTGCACCGGTCGCGACAAGAAGCGTCTGGGATCGCACGTGCCGTTCGTGCTGCTCGATGGGCCGGGTGAAGCGAGGATCGGCTGTGAGGTCGCCGCCGCCGAGGTGCGCGCAGCCGTGAACGAGATCGCGCGATGAGCGGAGAGCGCTACCGCGTGGAGGTCATGCACGGGGTCAACCTCGACCAGCTCGGCCGCCGCGATCCGCTGCTCTACGGCACGCTGACGCTCCCGGAGCTAGAGCGGCGGATCGGCGACCGTGCACGGGAGCTCGGTCTGGCGACCCGCTTCTTCCAGACCAACCACGAGGGGGCGTTCGTGGAGCGCCTGCACGCGCTCGAAGGGCAGGCCGACGCGGTCCTCCTGAACCCGGGCGCCTGGACGCACTATGCGTGGTCGATCCGCGACGCGCTCGAGATCGCAGCGCTGCCGGCGCTTGAGATCCACCTCTCGGATGTCGAACGGCGCGAGCCGTGGCGGCGCGTGTCGGTGATCCGCGACCTGTGCTTCGCGACGATCTCCGGGCGCGGCCCGGACGGCTACCTCGAGGCGCTCGAGCGGCTGCGCGAGGAGCTCGAGCGGAGAGGCTCCTGATGGCCGTCCCGGTCCATCCGGGTGTCGCCCGCACCGAGCGCCTGGCGGCGGCGCTGCGCGAGTGCGAGCTGGATGGGCTGCTCGTCGAGGCTCACACCAACCTGCGCTACCTGACGGGCTTCACCGGCAGCCACGGGCTGGCGCTCGTGGCGAGCGAGGGCGCCGACCGATCGAAGGTCGCCGACCGTTTCCTGACCGACTTCCGTTACACGACCCAGGCGGCCGAGCAGGTGCCCGAGGCCTTCGAGCGCGAGACGGTCGCGGGTGACCTGTTCGAGGCCCTCGCGCGCTCGCTGACCAGCGCGGGCGGGCGGCTGGGATTCGATGATGCGAGCCTTGCCTTCGGCACCCACGCGCGCCTGCGTGAGCTCCTGCCTGTGGAGTGGGAGCTCGTCCCGTTGGCGGGCGCGGTGGAGCGGCTGCGGGCTGTCAAGGATGCCGGTGAGCTCACCCGTATCCGCGCCGCCTCAGAGCTCGCCGACCAGGCGCTGACGGACGTCCTTCAAGCGGGTATCGTCGGACGTACCGAGCGCGACGTCGCGATCGAGCTTGAGCTGCGCATGCGCCGACTCGGCGCGGAGGCCCCGAGCTTCCCGTCGATCGTGGCCGCGGGGGAGCATGGTGCCCTGCCGCACGCCGAGCCACGCGAGCAGGAGATTCCCCGGGGCGTGCTGGTGACGATCGACTGGGGAGCTCGGCTCGATGGCTACTGCTCGGACTGCACGCGCACGTATGCCACCGCAGAGAACATCTCCGCGCAGGCACGCGAGGTCTACGAGCTCGTGCGCTCAGCCCAGGCCCAGGCACTCGACGCCGTCAGGGCGGGCCCGAGCGGACGCGAGCTCGACGCGGTGGCCCGGGCGGTCATAGAGCAGGCCGGATACGGCGAGCACTTCGGCCATGGGCTCGGACACGGCGTGGGCATGGAGGTCCACGAGGGTCCGCGTCTGTCGCGCACCGCGGGCGAGCAGCGGCTGCGGGCGGGAAATGTGGTGACCGTCGAGCCCGGCGTCTACATACCCGGCCACCTGGGGGTGCGGATCGAGGATCTGGTCCTCGTCGGCGAGGATGGTCGCGAGGTCCTGACCGGGCTGTCAAAGACGCTGCAGGTGGCCCCCTGACCGCACGCCGGGGGGTTCAGGCCGAGCGGCCGGCCGGCCGGGCTCGCTCGTGCCCCGGTGCTCGGACGGACCGAATGCGCTCGCTACCCTTCCTTCGTCTTGATTTCCACAAATCAGTTCAAGAACGGAAACCACATTGAGGTCGACGGCACCGTCTACAAGATCCTCGAGTTCCAGCACGTCAAGCCCGGCAAGGGGGGCGCTTTCGTGCGGACGAAGCTGCGGCGGGTGTCCGATGGCAACGTGATCGACCGGACGTTCAGGGCCGGTGAGAAGTTCCGCTCGGTGCGGACGGAGTCGAGGAAGATGCAGTTCCTCTACGCGGACGGGAGCGATGCGCACTTCATGGACACGGAGTCCTTCGAGCAGATCGCGGTCGCAGAGCACACCTTTCAGAACGCGCTGCGGTGGACCAGGCCGAGCAGCGAGGTCGAGGTGCTGTTCATCGATGACGAGCCGGCCGATGTGCAGCTGCCGAGCGCCGTGGACCTCGAGGTTACGCTGACGGACCCGGGCGTGCGCGGCGACTCGGTGTCGAGCGGCGGAACCAAGCCGGCCACCCTGGAGACCGGCGCCGTCATCCAGGTTCCCCTGTTCGTCGAGCAGGGCCAGCGCATCCGGGTGGATACGCGCTCGGGCGACTACGTGTCGCGCGCCTAGGATGCGCCGCTCCGAGCAGCGCCGGGCCGCCGTGATCGCGCTCTACCAGCACGACCTGACCGGCCGCGCGCTCGAGGAGACCCTCGGGCCCGGCAACCCTCCGTTCGTGCGCGCTCTGGCGCACGCCGCGGCGGATCGCGCGCAGGAGCTCGACGAGGTCATCGACCGCCACGCGCACGGGTGGTCGGTGCAGCGGATCCAGCCGCTCGAGCGCAGCATCATGCGGGTGGCGCTGATCGAGATGCTCCACCCCGAGGCCGTGCCGGCCGAAGAGCCGATACCCGCCGAGGGGGCGATCGAGGAGGCGGTCGAAACCGCGAAGCGGTTCTGCGGCCGCGAGGCGCCGGGGTTCGTAAACGGCGTCCTGGGCGCGGTGTTGCGCGAGGTGCGCGAGAATGCTCAGATCCCATGAGCAACGCCGAGCACCTGGACGATCTGATCACGCGCCTTGAGGGCGCCGCCGAGCAGTTGCGCTCCGGCGAGTTGTCGCCCGACGCGGCCGCGACGCTGGTCGAGGACTGCGCCGCGCTCGCGACCCAGGCCGCGGCGGAGCTCGAGCAGCTCACGCGGGCCGACGCCCCTGTGCCGGCGCCCGGCCAGGACACCCTGCTCTAGTGCACCGCACCCGCGAGCCGTCGGGGTGCCCGGGCGTCGGCGGGCGCCCGCCGCCCCTGGTTCCGCCAGGCGCCGGCGGGCACGCGGGCCGGCGGCTGCGCCGGTCCGACCGCGAACACCCGGCGGGCGGGACCGCCTGCGATTCCCGCCTGCGAGGATTCCCGCCGCGGGCCCGAGCGGTCACCTGCCGGCCGTGAACTCGAGCTATCCGGAGAACCTCCGCGAGGAGGTCGAGCGCTACCTGGAGGCGATGCGCTTCTCCGAGGAGGCGCTGACGGCCGGACTGGAGGAGGCGATGCGCTATTCGCTGCTGGCCGGCGGCAAGCGCATCCGCCCGGTTCTCGCGCTCGCGACGGCGCGGGCGGTTGGCCTGGAGCAGCGCGAGGTGCTGCCGTTGGCGGGCGCGATCGAGCTGATCCACACCTACTCGCTGATCCACGACGATCTGCCCGCGATGGACGACGACGAGCTGCGCCGCGGGCAGCCGACCTGCCATGTGAAGTTCGGCGAGGACGTGGCGATCCTGGCCGGGGATGGGCTGTATGCGGAGGCCTTCGCTCATCTGCTGACCCACCAACGCTCGGCGCCCGAGCGCGTGCTCGGCGCGGCCGCCGAGCTGGCAGCTGCGACCGGCGTGAACGGGATGGTCGGCGGCCAGTACGCCGATGTCAGCGTGCATACGCCGCCCGGGCCGGTAGCGCTGCGGCGCCTGCACGAGCTCAAGACGGGCCGCCTGATCGGCGCCTCGGTGCTCTGCGTACTACTGTTGGGAGGGATTGAGAATGGACCTGCGACAATCTCGTTTCGTCGTTTCGCCGCCGAGCTCGGGGTGCTGTTCCAGATCGTCGACGACATCCTCGACGTCACGGGAACCGACGACGCACTTGGGAAGCCACGGGGCAGTGATGAGCGGCACGGCAAGCGTACATACGTGAGCGAGTTTGGAATCGATCGAGCCAGGGAGCTGGCGGCGGAGTCCCACCACATGGCGCGGGAGGCACTCGCCGACGTCGCCGGGCGCGCGCCTCTTGTCGGCGGATCGTCCGGCCCCGGAACCGGGCCGTCGGGCACCGGCGAGCACGCGACCCGCGAGCTCGAGCAGATAGCCGACTTCATCTACACCCGCAGCTCATGAGCCTGCTAGACCAGATCAACGGACCCCAAGACCTGCATCGTCTCTCCGACGACGAGCTCGGGCAGCTCGCCCAGGAGGTGCGCAAGCACATAATCGACACGGTCGGGGAGATCGGCGGGCACTTCGGTGCGAATCTCGGCACCTGCGAGCTGGCCGTGGCGCTGCATTCGCTGCTCGACTCCCCGCGCGACAAGATCCTGTGGGATGTCGGCCATCAGGCCTACCCGCACAAGGTGCTCACGGGGCGGCGCGACGGGCTGAGCACGATCCGCCAGTACGGCGGGCTGACGCCGTTCTGCTCGATCGAGGAGTCCCCGCACGACATCATGGGCGCCGGGCACGCATCCACGTCGATCGGCTACGCGGTCGGGATCAAGGAGGGGATGCGCCACGCGCGCTCCGTCGGCCGCGAGGCCGTCGGACCCGACGGGAAGGTCGTCGCCGTGATCGGTGACGGTGGGATGACCGGCGGGGTCGCGTTCGAGGCGATCGGCCAGGCTGGCGGGCTGGGAACGCCGATTACCGTCGTGCTCAACGACAACGGCATGTCGATCGCCCCGAACGTGGGCTCGCTGTCGCGCTACTTCAACCGCGTTCGCCTGAACCCCAAGCTGTGGCACGCGCGCTCGGGTGTCGAGGGCGGCCTGAAGAGCCTTCCCGGGGGGATCGGCGCAGCGTTCGAGCGTCTCGGGCCGCATCTGAAGGAGTCGATAAAGGCGTTCTGGGCGCCCGGGCTGTGGTGGGAGGAGCTCGACTGGGCCTACATGGGCGTGATCGACGGGCACGACGTGAAGGCGCTGCGCGAGGCGCTGCGCGAGGCTCTCGCGGCGGAGCGTCCGGTGGTGGTGCACATCGCCACCGTTAAGGGCAAGGGCTTCGCGCCCGCCGAGGAGGGCGGGCTCGAGGGGATGGAGAAGTGGCATGCGGCCAAGCCGAAGTCGATCTCAAACGGCGCGCCCGCGCCGGCGGTCGCCGTGGCGAAGTCCGCGAAGCGCCAGCCGCCGCAGTACACGCAGGTCTTCGGCGAGGCGCTCCTGCGCGAATGCGAACGGGACGAGCGCATCGTCGGGATCACCGCCGCGATGAACTCCGGGACCGGGCTGAACATCCTGCAGAAGGCGATGCCGGAGCGCTACTTCGACGTGGGGATCGCCGAGCAGCAGGCGATCCTGTTCGCCGCCGGACTGGCGCTGGAGGGCGTCAAGCCGGTGGCGGCCATCTACTCGACGTTCCTTCAGCGGGCCTACGACCAGATAGTCCACGACGTCTGCCTGCAGAGGCTCAACGTGGTGTTCGCGATGGACCGCGCCGGGCTGGTGGGCGACGACGGGCCCACCCACCACGGGGCGTTCGACATCGCCTACCTGCGCTGTCTGCCGAACATCGTCCTGATGGCGCCGCGGGACGAGGCGGTGCTGGTGAACATGCTGCGCACGGCGCTGGTCTACGACGACGGCCCGATCGCGATTCGCTACCCCCGCGGTGAGGGAGCGGGCGTGCCGCTGCCGGGTCAGGCGCAGGCGATTCCGATCGGAACGGGTGAGATCCTGTGCGAGGGCGGTGCCGGCGGGGTGGCCGGGAAACGGGTGGCGCTGATCGGCTACGGGAGCGGCGTGGGCAAGGCCCTTGAGGCCGCCGAGGAACTGAAGGAGCGCGATATCGCGGTGACGGTCGCCGATGCGCGCTTCGCAAAGCCGATCGACGCGGGCCTCACGGCGCAACTGGCGGCCGAGCACGATCTGCTCGTTACGGTCGAGGAGGGCGTGCTGGCGGGCGGCTTCGGCTCGGCTGTGTGGGAGACGCTGAACGAGACCGGCGCGACGCCTCGCATCCTCAGGGTGGGACTGCCCGACCGCTACGTGACGCACGGCAAGCCGGCGCTGCTGCACGAGGAGGTCGGCTTCACGGGGAAACGGATCGCCGAGCGCGTGGCCGCTGCGATCTCCGACCGCGGGGAGACCGCCCAGGGGGCCGGGTCGGCGAGCGTGAACGCCTAAGGGCCCGTTCGGTCCTGCCGGCCGGTTCCCTCGCCTGGCTCCCACCACCCGGTGGCCTCGCGTCGAGTCGTGAGCCTTCAGAAATGAAACGACCCGCCGGGGCAGCGGGCCGTTTCGGGGAGGAGGGATGCAGAAGATGCTCTGCTGTACCCATAGTGCCGGTATGCGGGCCCGGCATGTGTGAGATTGATCACAGATGAGTAGGGAATGGCCGCTATCGCCGACCGGAGCGCGGCGTCAATCGGAGCCCTGCGCCGCCCCGCCGAGTGCGGCGGGCCCCGCATCTGGGCCGCCCGGAGCTCACAGCACACCCGGCGCTCGCCCGAATGGGGCATCGGGACCACTTGTGTGCAAGGGTTCGCCCGCGATGGCAAGGCGGCGCCTGGACACACTGCTGGCCGAGCGCGGGCTGTTTGCGTCGCGCAGTCGCGCGGCCGCCTCGGTGATGGCAGGGGAGGTGCGCGTCGGACCCGAGGGGCGGGTCGCGGCCAAGCCGGGCGAGCTGCTCGACGTGGAAGCCCAGGTGAGCGTCGAGGAGCGTCCCGCGTTCGTCTCGCGTGGCGGGATCAAGCTCGCCAACGCGCTGGCGGCGTCAGGGCTGCGGGTGGAGGGCCGGAGTGCGCTTGACGTGGGCGCCTCGACGGGCGGGTTCACCGACTGCCTGTTGCAGCACGGCGCGCGGGAGGTCACCACGGTGGACGTGGGCTACGGCATACTTGACTACCGCCTGCGTACCGATCCGCGCGTGCACGTGATGGAGCGCTGCAACGCCCGCGCGCTGACGCCCACGATGCTGCCGGTCTCCCAGCAGGGGCCCGGCGGTCCGCCGGACCTGGCGACGATCGACGTGTCGTTCATCTCGCTCGCGAAGGTGCTGGGAGCCGTGCTCGGCTGCCTGGCCGTGGAATACGACGTGTTGGCGCTGGTCAAGCCGCAGTTCGAGGTCGGACGTGGCCGGGTCGGAAAAGGGGGTGTGGTGCGCGAGGCAGCCGACCGGCGGGCGGCGCTGGTCGGCGCCGGGGAGGCGGCACGCGGGCTCGGCGCGGTAGTGCTCGGATACCACTCCTCGGGACTGCCCGGGCCCAAGGGCAACCGTGAGACCTTCGTCTGGCTGGCCGACTCCGCGCGAGTCGGCGGTGCCGGGGACCGGGGCGACCTCGAGCAGATGGTCTCGGAGGTGGAGCCGTGAGGGAGATGACCGTCTTCACGCATCGCCGTCCGCAGGACACGGCGGCGACCCTGGTGCGGCTCGCCGAGCAGGCGGCCCTGGCCGGTGTGACGCTGCGGCTGGACGAGCAGGAGACAAGCAAGCATGGCCTGACGGCCCGGCCCGGGGTCGAGGTGAACGCTGCGGTGAAGGATCGGGTCGAGCTTTGCGTCGTGCTCGGTGGGGATGGCACGATCCTGCGCGCGCTGCAGCGCTACGCCGGCACCGAGGTACCGGTCTTCGCGATCAACTTCGGGGAGATCGGCTTCCTCGCGACGGTCGAGCGGGAGGACGCCGAGGACGGTATCCGGCGCGCTCTGAGCGGCGACTTCGAGCTGCTGAGCCTGCCGGCGATCGTGCTGGGTGCGTCGCTCGACCGATCGGTTGAACCGCCTCCCGACGACGCGGGGATGGGCGCTCTGAGAGGCATTCAGGCGGCGATCAACGACGTGGCGATCCATCGCAAGGTGGGCGAGCGGGTCGCGGACCTCGCCTATGCGCTCGAGGGCGAGGTGGTCGGCAGCGTTCGCTGTGACGGACTGGTGGTCGCCACTCCGGCGGGGTCCACGGGCTACAACCTGGCGAACGGGGGGCCGGTGATGGCCTGGGGGGTCGAGGGGTTCGTCGTGTCGTTCATCGCGCCCCACTCGATGACGGCGCGCGCTCTGGTCGTGGCGCCGAGCGACCGGCTGACGATCCACAACCGCTCGCGCGAGCCGCTCGACGTGGCGGTCGACGGACGCCCGGCGGGCGAGATCGCCGCCGGAGAGGCGATCGACGCGCGGTTCGTCCACGAGGTCGGGACGATCGCGCAGCTGCCCGGCACGTCCTTCTACCGACGGCTGCGCGAGAAGTTCGGTCGTCTGGCTAGCTGACCGACCGAGCGTCAGGAGACGATCGCGCGCACGTTGTGTCCGGTGCGCTCGTGCTGTCCGTTGAGCTTGTGTTGACCGTTGCGCTCGTGCTGTCCGTTCTCCGATCGCGCGGGCGCTGACCGGTTGGACGGCGCGTCGCGGTGCATCGAGGCGATGAAGCCGTCGAGCTGGTCGCGCGAGAAGCGCCGCTGACCGCCTGGCGTCCTGTAGCAACTGATGTGGCCCGCGTCCGTCCAGCGTCGGATCGTCGCGAGCGAGACGCCGACATAGCGAGCTGCCTGGGAGCTGGTGAACACGAGTTGCCGGTCGTCGTCAGGGTGGGTGCTGGTGAGGGGCATGTGGTGGCCTTGTCGGTCGCGGTGGGCTGGTGCGGATCGTCCGGGCCCGGGCCGCCGGATCGGGGAGATGCGCCCCGTAGCCCGGCGCGGGAGTCCGGATGCCTCATGTGTCGGCCGAACGGTCCGGGAAGTTGAGCGCCGCGCAGGTTTGTGGACCAGATATGCATAGGTACGCGAAACCCAGGGCAGGCCCACAGAGATCCGGGGCCCGATAGCGGCCGAGGCGAGCCCGGGGGAGCGTCGAGTCGGCGGCCGCTCGGCGCGCGTGCATTGTCGCCGAACCCCCGGCATCCGGCAGGCCGATCACCGCCGCGGCGCCGGGGAGGGGCCGGCCCGGTGGCGCGGGCGAAAGTGGTCATCTGCAAGCGATCCTGCAGCGAGTTCCGCAAAGTGCACATTTCCGGCGCTTGCGTTAACATCCCGTTCGAACCTACTCAAGGGCGCCCCGGTTTCGTGGATGGAGACAGAGGGGTGCCGGGCCTGAGGAATGGCCTAGAAACGCTGGAGAAGGAGTCGAAATGACCATTCTGGAATGGCATCGTCACTAAAGGTTTGTAGTGTCGGTCACCACCGGTGACCACGCTTGAAGGTCGGGGACGCCCTGCGGAACGCACGGCGTCCCCGGTTCTTTCCCGGCACTTCGCCGGTCAGCAGATGAGGCGGGGGGGGGTCGGTAGCAGCCGACTTCTCGGCGCCCTTCGCAAGGTCGTCAGGGCAGCGCATCGGCCCGATCAGCCTCGTGACGGTTGCGCCATCTTGAGCACGCGCTGCTCGAACGCGAGCTCCCGCTCCAGGTTCGAGTCCTCACCGCGGATGAACGCCTCGGGGCCCTCGCGCTCGAGCATCGTGATGAAGCTCTCGACCAGCTCGGCGTCGAGCTGGCGGCCGGCGACTCCTCGTAGCTCGGCCATCGCCTCCTCGGGCGTCATCTGGGCGCGATAGCTGTCCGGGGCGGTCATCGTGTCGAACGTGGAGCAGATCGCCACGATCCGCGACGCCAGCGGAATCTCGTTGCCGATCAGCCCGGCCGGGTAGCCGCCACCGTCCACTCGCTCGTGGTGGTAGAGGATCGCATCGGCGACGGGCCCGTAGCCGTCGAGCTTGCCCACCAGGGTCGCACCGTCCTGCGGGTGGCGACGGATGACCGCCAGGTCCTCGTCGGTGAGTACCTCCGGGTGCAGCACGCGGTCCGACCAGGTGAACTTGCCGATGTCGTGGAGCAGCGCGGCGGTGTGAACGACTTCCTGCTCGGCCTCGCTGCAGTCGATCTCGATCGCCAGGGCCTTTGCGTAGCGGGCGACCGCGACGGCATGACGAGCGCTCCTGCGATCGCGCAGCGCGAGCGCGTCCATGAGCGTCGCCAGCACCCCGAATTGCAGGGAGGCGAGTTGGATCGAGCGCGCTTCCAGCTGATCCGCGCGGTCCTCGGAGCGAAGCAGCGCGACGGTCAGGTGTTGGAAGATCAACAGCACGACGATCGCGCCGAACAGCATCGGCAAACCGAGGTTGGTGTAGGCGACGACGAGGATCGTGGCGAGCGCCCCCGTGGCCAGCTGCCCGGGTAGCACCGGCAGGAAGAGCTCTTGGAACTGCGTGCGCAGGGAACGACTCTCGGCGATGCGGACATCCAGCGCGACGAGTACGAAGTTCAGCCCAGTGACGATCAGGAAGACGGCCAGGACGATCAGGGCGAAGATGACGCCCTGCGTGAAGTGGTGGTTGCGCGGGTCGTGGACATCGCCGGCCAGCGCACGCAACATGAACCCTCCCACGAAGAGGCTGACGGCGAACGTCGTGAGGTTGCCGAGCCAATAGGCGGGACGCAGGCGCCTTCGTGACGATGCGAGGGCCGTGTCGGCGATGCCGAACGCCACCGCCGGAGCCGGCCCGAGCAGGCTCATGACCAAGACCAGACCGACGAACGAGGCGCTGACCTGCCCGGCGCGAGTGTCTATGCTGAACCACGTTCCGACGAGTGTGAGCGCCAGCAGCAGCCCGACAAGGGACAGCGGGTGCCATTCCGCGGCACGAGAGAGCCAGGCGGCGGCGCCGACGGCGCCCACCAGCAGCACTACCTCGGCGGCCCAGAACAGGCGTCTCTGAAGATTGACACTCGGCATCGGGGACTCTGTCGTACTTAACGGCCGACGCGGCGTGGCACTTAAGGATGCTCAACCTTGTGCATGCCTGACCCTGCCGGGCCGCCCGAGGCGGGCAGCTCAGCCGGGCACGGGCTCGCGCTGCGATTCACGCGGGGTTCCAGCGGGGCTTTCGGCATCGGAGGCGTCGATGGGCCGGTGTCCCGGCTCGAACCCCCCAAGCGACAGCCGCAGCAGTGCGCCCGCCGTGGCTATGCCTGCCAGCCCCACCACCAGAAACGCAAACCTCGAGGAGCTGAGAGCAACGAGGGCTCCGCCCAACGGGAGGCCGACGGCTATGCACAGGGCGGCGAGCGATTCCACCGCTCCCATCATCCGGCCGTGGAGGCGGGCCGGCGTCAGGCACTGGACGATGCTGATCAGCGCCGGCCACTCCACGCCGTTGCCGATCCCGCCGATGAGCGCCGCGGTACACGCCAGCAGGAGCGACGGAGCGGCCGCGAAGCCTACGTAGGCGAGTCCGACCGCTAGTGTGCCGGCGCTGAGCAGCGCCCCGAGCGGACGCCGGCCAGAGCGCGCGAACACCAGGCTTCCGAGCACCGAGCCGGCGCCCCACGCGGTCAGGAGCAGTCCCAGGCCGCGGTCGCCGGCGTGCAGAGTCGTCTTCGCATAGGTGACCTCGATCGGGCCGGCCGAGTCGAGGAAGACGAGCGCGACGGCCTCGGTGATGAGCAGCGCGCGCAGCCGCGGCGCATCGTTGATGTGCCTGAAGGCGGCCCGCAGGCGGGCGCGCACGGAGCTGCCGGCGGCTTCCTCCACATGGGGATGAAGATCGAGCAGCAGCGCGCCGCAGACCAGGAACGAGCCGACGTCGATGAACAGCGCGGTGGGTGCCCCGGCGGCAGCCACGATCACGCCACCCAGCACTGGCCCAAGCACGAACGTGCTCGTGAAGGCGACGTTCAGCGCCGCGTTCGCCCTGCGCTCGGCCTCGTGGAAGGCGTCCTCGACGCGATGAGCGGCTGCGGTGGGGCCTCTGGGCGCGGTCTCGACCTGATCGCGTGCTGCTCTGGCCACCTCTGCGCGCAGCAGCGCGCTGGCGGCCAGCGCGGCTGTGCCATCGAGCGCGGCGAGCAGCAGCACGGCCGGCAGCCAGAAGTGCCACAGGAGAACCGCGAGCGCGGCGGTCGTGACCGCCTCGAAGAAGTAGAGGGCGCTCAGCTCGCTGCGGCGAACGGACGCCTCGACGCGCGCGACCACCGCCGGGACCACGAAAGCGGGCAGCGCCTCGGCCGCGAAGAGCAGCCCCGCAACTGCGATCGCGCTGTGCGTGTGGTCGTAGACGGCGACCAGCAGGGCGATCAGGCCGATCCAGGTGCCCAGCTTGTTGATCGTGTAGGCGGCGAGGATCCTCCGCATTCGGGGCGACTGAAGCGGCGATGGCACGCAGCCACGCTAGCGTCCGCCTGCGACGAGGTCGAGCGGTGCACGCTCGGTGGCGGGGGCCGGGGCCGGCCCGATGCCGGCTGGAACTGTCGCGAGCGGCCGCTACGTGCGGGCGCAGAGGTCCTCGCCCGACGACCGGGCTTCGAGCCTTATGACCGGCAGGCGGGGGTGCCTGCGCCCGAGCACGCTCGCGAACGACTCTGCGGACACGTCCGGGAGGTCGCCGCTGAGTATCACCATGCGGCTCGCCGGGGCGTGCTCGAGGACCTCCGAGAAGGCGCCCGCCACCTCGAAGGTGGTGCTCCGCGGCATCGTCTCGATCAACTCGTCGAGCAGGATCGCCCGGCGCGTCGAGTCGCGTCCGGCGACGAGGATCGGCTGGTCGCGTTCGCGGGACCGGTCAAGGTCGGCGGGGCGTGCGGACGGACACTCGATCGGTGGCGCGACCCGGTCAGGTCGGAGCGCGGCTGGCTCGATACTCGTCCGGCGATCGCGCACGAGCCGTGGCCTTGAGACGTGGAAGCGCTCTAGCGTTCTGAGGGCAAGACTCGCCATGCACTAGATGATGCACCAACCGGTGGCTCTTGTCTGTCGGGAGGCGGGTGCCGATCGTGTCGGCCCAAAGGTGCTCTTCGGTGTCGCCCTGCGGGGACCTCACGATCGGTCGTGTGGAGCCGCTACCGTGTGCCTCTGATGGACGCCGGCACGCCAGGGGTGGAGCGAACGATCGATGTGATCATCGCGGACGACCACGCGGTCGTCCGCGACGGCATCAGAACCGTGCTCGAGCGCAACGCGGGTGAGTTCCGCGTCGTGGCGGAGGCGGCCGACGTGCCGACGACGATCCGCGAAGTACGCGAGCACAAGCCGGACCTGCTCACGCTCGACCTGACGATGCCCGGCGGCTCGAGCCTGGCGGCACTGCCATCCTGCTTCATCGCGCATCCGACGCTCGCGGTCGCGATCCTGACGATGCGCGAGGATCCTGAGTATGCCCGCCAGGCACTCAGGGCGGGAGCGCGCAGCTACGTCCTGAAGGAGGCCGAGCCGGCGGAGCTGCTGCAGGCGTTCCGCCTGGCCGTCGCCGGGCGCAACTACCTGCACCCGCGGCTGGGGGCGCTGATGGCCACGGGCGATGAGCCCGTTTCCGAGGGTGTCGTGCTGTCCGAGCGCGAGCGCGAGGTCGTGAGGCTGATCGCCAACGGCTACACGAACCCCGAGATCGCCGAGCAGTTGGTCGTCGCCGAGCGGACTGTCAAGACCTACCGCGCCCGGGCGATCGAGAAGCTCGGGTTCTCCTCACGATCGGAGCTGACCGCCTACGCCCGCCGCACGGGCCTCGTGGAGTAGGCAGACAGAAACCCTGCCGGGCAGCCGCCGCATGCGGTGCCCAGAGGAGACGCGCGTGCGGCGCACAGAGGAGACGACCCCGGGCGCACGGGTGACGCCCGGGCCCCGCCGGGGGGCAGGCAGCCCGGCGCTAGCCGTGCCGCCCGTTGACCGGGCGGCCGGCCAGCGGCACCAGTAGACGGACGATCGTCCCCTGACCGGGGGCGGGGGCGAATTCGAGCTCGCCCCCTACCAGCTCTGCGCGCTCGCGCATGCCCGACATCCCGAATCCCCCCTCCAGCCCGTCTCCCCGCGGACCGAGTCGCTCGGCGTTGGGCAGGCCCTGGCCGTCGTCGGTCACCGACGCCCGGACCACGCCGTCGTGCTCGGAGACGCTCACCACGGCCTTCGTCGCGTGGGCGTGCCGGCTCACGTTGGTGAGCGCCTCCTGCACGATCCTGTAGATCGTGCTCTCAAGCTCTGGGTCAAGGCGTCCGCGGTGGTCCTCTCCGGTGGTGCCCGCAACGGGCTCCCCCGCCGCTGCCGACCAGTCTCGGTCGGATCCGGTGCCCAGGTCGATCTCGGTCTGCACCTGCAGCCCATCGACCGCCTGCGCGCGCCTGGCGAGCGCCTCGAGGGCCGCTGGGAGCCCGAGGTCGTCGAGCGCCGCGGGCCGCAGCTCGGTGATCAGGTGGCGCAATCCTTCGATCTCCCTGCCCAAGCCCCCGAGGACGACGTCCACCGCGTCACTCAGCGCCGCCTGGTCGCCCGCGTCGCGGGCGTTGGCCAGCTTCAGACGCAGAGCGCCGATGCCCTGGATGCTCTCGTCGTGGATCTCTCGCGCCCAGCGCGAGCGCTCGCGCTCGCGCGCCTCGTTCCCGTAGCGCAGCCGCTCGATCTCCACCGAGCGCTCGGCCGCAAGGCGCTGGGAGATGCTCGCTGCGAACGCGCTCAGGGCCTGCCGATCGGGCTCGCGGAAGCCGCCCTGGGTGCGCAGCGCGATCACCAGGCCGCTGCCCTGCCCCTCCATGCTCAGCGGCTCCACCAGGGCGGCGCGCGCCTCCAGTCCCAATTCGTGCAGCCACGCCGCCTCCTGGCCGCGCGGACGATCCAGTGATACAGGCTTGCCGGCACGGTAGAGGGTGCCCAGAGCGCTGCCCTCCACGGGCACGATCCGCAGGCGTACCGTCCCCTCGCCGCTGGAGGCCGCCACGCGCAGCTCGCCGCGCTCCTCGATCACGACCAGCAATGTGCTGGCGTCGAGCAGCGCCAGCCCGCGGTCGGCCATCAGGCGTAGCAGCCACAACTCTGATCCGGAGAGCACCGCTCGCGATTATGAAGGTCCGGGTCGTCCGAGCGCGGGCGGCGAGCCAATTCGGAGCGGGCCATCGATCGCGATCCCGCGTGCGGACTCCTCCCCGCGGCCTCGCTGGGCGGCCGCTCGGGTGTGCGCCAGGAGGTCGTCTCCGCCGAGATCCTCCCTCCAGGCCGCGAGTCCCACCGAGATGCGTAGTGGCCGGCGTGTCCCCCCGGCTTCGACCTTGATCGTGCGCAGCCTCTCGAGCACGCGTCTGGCAACCATCTCACCTCGCTGGGCGTCCGCGCCGGGCAGCACGACGAGCAGCTCGGCGTCGCTCGGCCGGCCGATGCGGTCGAACCGGCGCAGCTGGCGTCTGAGGGCCGTCGCAATGTAGGCGAGCGTCTGCTCGAGCAGCTCGCTGCCGTGTTCGCGCGAGAGCTCCTCGAGATTGTCGATCACCACCAGCAGGCAGCTCAGCGGGGTGCCGTGGCGTCCGGCGCGGTTGATCTCCTCTTCGATCCGCACGCGCAGCGCAGGCGCGGACAGGCACACGATCTGCCCCGACGGGGGCGGGTGAGAGGGTGGATTGGGGTCGCTGGCAGCCATGCCGTTTGGCGAACGAGGGTACGCAGAGGTTGGTTCAATAGGGATCCGTCCCTACACGTTCCCAAAGACTACGCCTCTTATCGTCTTGCGGGGGCCATTTTCTTACTGCGCGACCGGTGAGCCCGGCGTGGGGCCGAGCCGGGGGCGGATGGACGAGCATCCGCCGCCGGGGTCCGTCGGCCCGCGCTGCTAGACCTGCGTGCGTGCTCCAAGAGCTTCGTGTCGAGAACCTCCTGCTGATCGAGCGGGCTCAGCTGCGGCTCTCGCCCGGGCTGAACGTCCTGACCGGCGAGACCGGTGCCGGCAAGACGGTGCTCGCGCACGCGTTCGACCTGCTGCTCGGCGGACGCGCGCGGCCCGGCATCGTGCGGCCCGGCGCGAGTGAGGCATATGTCGAGGGCGTATTCGACCTGCCCGCGGAGCTGCGGGAGCAGCTGGGCCAGCGATTGCCCGCCGATGCCTGCGAGATCGTCCTGGCCCGCCGTGTGGGTACCGAGGGGCGGACCCGTGCCTACCTCAACGGCCGCTCGTCCACGGTTGCTGAGCTGCGGGACCTGGGCGGGCTGCTGGTCTCCTTCTATGGTCAGCACGAGCACCGCAAGTTGACGCTCGCGGCCGCCCAGCTCCGTACCCTCGACGAGCTTTGCGGCCCCGACCAGGCGCTGCGCCTACGCGCCTGCGCGAAGGCGTTCGCCGAGACCAGGCTGCTGGCGGCCCAGATCGACGCTCTGAGCGAGGTTGCGCGGGGACGCGAGCGCGAGCTCGACCTGCTCGAGTACGAGCTCGCGGAGATTGAGTCGGCCGCTCCCGACCAGCGCGAGCACGACGAGCTGCTCGCCACGCGCGAACGCCTGCGCCGAGCCGACGCGCTCAGCCGGGCGGCCGGTGCCGGTGCGGACGCGCTCGCCCCGGACTCCCCGGAGGCCGCAGGGGCCGCCCAGCTGATGGCGGACGCCGCTACGCAGCTGGACGCCCTGGCCGGCCTGGACCCGCAACTGGACGGACTCGCCGAGCGTCTGAGCGGACTCGTCATCGAGTCTCGGGACCTGGCCGTCGAGCTTCGCCGCTACGGCGACCGGGCGGGCGCGTCCGCCCAGGAGGGCTGGGCAGGGCAGGTCGGGGACGCTGGCATCACCCTGGACGCGCTCGAAGAGCGTCTCGCCGTCGTCGAACGCCTCGTGCGCAAGCACGGGGGCACCATCCAGGCTGTGCTGAACCACGCGGCCGCGTGTCGCGCGCGACGCGACGAGCTGGCCGGAGCCGAGGTGGCGCTCGGTCAGGCCACCGAGCGTCTCGGCCGGGCCCGGGCCGCCCTGGACCAGCACGTCCTTGCGCTGCGCCGGGCGCGCGAGTCGGCAGCTCCACGCCTGGCACTGGGTGTGCGCGAGCAGCTCGCGTCCCTGGCGATGGCGGGCGCCACCTTCGAGGTGGTGCTCAGTGACCGGGAGGCCGGCCCCTCCGGTGGCGACAGTGTCGAGTTCCTGATCGCTCCCAATCCCGGCGTACCGGCTGGGCCACTCCGCGAGATCGCCTCCGGCGGAGAGCTCTCGCGGGTGATGCTGGCCCTCACCACGGCCTGCGGCAGTGGTGAGGGCGACGGTCGGGTCGGCGCCGAGGCGGTCCGGGGCGCTGTGGCCGGCGCGCGCTCGGGCGCCGGCAACGGCCGCAAGAACACGCGCGTCGCCCCCGTGGAGCGCGCGAACGATGTCTCCCCGCACAGATCCATCCTGGTGTTCGACGAGATCGATGCGGGTATCGGCGGCCACACCGCGCGCGCCGTTGGAGCTCGCCTGCGTGCGCTGGGGGAGAGCAGGCAGGTGCTGTGCATCACGCACCTGCCCCAGATCGCCTCGCTCGGAGGCCGTCACTTCTCGATCGTCAAGGACACCTCGGTCGAGCCCACCTGCGCAGTGGTCGTCCAGCTCGGCGAGCCTGAGGTCCTCTCAGAGCTCGTGCGCATGCTTGGTGCCGACACCGGCGACACCGCCGCGCGCCGCCACGCGCGCGAGCTGCGTCGCGCGGCCTGAGCCCAGAAGGTGCGTTTGGCGCCCGCGGGCGTTACTCTCGCTGCGATGGCTGCTACGCGACCCAGCGCCCGGGGCAGCGCGCCCGCACCGAGTCCGCTGCACCCCGTGGAAGCACGGGCACCGGCGCGCACGATCAGCGGGTCGGTCCGGGCCGGTCGGCGGACCAAGCTGCTGGTCAAACATCTCGCGCGTGGCGAGATAGCGCTCATCGATCACCTGGACATCGATCGGGTCTCGGCCGAGGAGCTCATCAGCGCGGGCGCCGTAGCCGTGCTCAACTGCCGATCGTCCTCGAGCGGGTCCTACCCGAACCTCGGTCCTCAGCTGCTCGTCGAAGCGGGCATCCTGTTGATCGACCTTCCCGACGACTCGCTGTTCGACGTGCTCTCCGACGGTGATCCGATCGTGGTTATGACCCAGGAAGAGCCGCCCGCGGGAGCCGGCGGAGAGGCGGCGCGGGGTGAGGTGCTGCGCAAGGGCCAGGTGCTCGCCCGCGGTGAGGTGCTCGACCTCGCGCGCATCTGCGCCGAGACCGAGGCCAGGCGGCATGAGATCGGAGAGGCGCTCGAGCGCTTCGCCCACAACACGATCGAGCACATGCGCGAGGAGCGTGAGCTGCTGGCGGGCAGGATCGAGCTGCCCCGCTTCACTACTGACTTTCGCGACCGCTCGACGCTGATCGTCGTTCGCGGCGTCGGGCACCAGCGCGACCTGCGCGCACTGCGGCCGTTCATCCGCGACATGCGACCCGTCCTGGTTGCCGTCGATGGCGGTGCCGAGGCCCTGCTCGAAGCGGGGCTGACACCCGACATGATTGTGGGCGACATGGACTCGGCGGGAGAGGCGGCGCTGCGCTGCGGAGCGGAGCTCGTCGTTCACTCCTATCCGGACGGCCGTGCGCCCGGTCGCGAGCGTGTCGAGCAGCTCGGGGTCCGTTTCAAGCTCGTTCCGGCGCCGGGCACCAGCCAGGACGTGGCGATGCTGATCGCGGCTGAGAAGGGCGCCAGCCTGATCGTCTCGGTGGGCTCCCAGTTCAACCTCGTCGAGTTTCTCGACCGCAACCGCAAAGGAATGTCCTCCACGTTCCTGACGCGCCTGCGCATCGGCGAGATCCTGGTCGATGCCAAGGGCGTGAGCCGCCTCTATCACCCGCGGCCCGGCCTCACACCGTTGCTTGTGGTGATCGCCGCGGGCCTGATCGCCCTGATCGCCGTCGTTTGGATGACGCCGGCTCTGCGCGACGTCGTGGACCTGCTGTGGCTGAAGCTCCAGCTGCTGGCCGGCGCCAGCTCGCTCGATCCGATATCGGTCGCGTCCGGGGGCTGATAGCCCGGCTCCTCGTTGCCTGGCTCGTTGGATGTTCGACTACCGCTACCACGCGCTCTCCCTCGCGGCCGTTCTGCTTGCCCTCGCGGTGGGCGTGGTGGTCGGCGTGGCGATCGGGGACTCGAACCTGGTCTCCTCCGCGAAGAGCGGGATCGTTCACGACCTCAGCGGGGAAGTGAGCGCAGCCCAGCATCAGTCCGGCCAGCTGCGCAGTCAGCTGGCCGCCGAGGAAGCCTTCGCCAACGAGCTGTACCCGATCGCGATCCACGGTCTGCTGGGCGGGCGCAGCGTTGGCCTGGTGTTCCTCGGCGGCTCCTCCAACCAGGTGGACGGCCTGATACGCGATGCGGTGGCGCACGCTGGCGGCGACCTCAAGACCGTCGTGGCGGTGCGTGAGCCGCTGGACCTTCCCGGCCTCGCGCACGATGCGGCGGGAACCCGCTACGCGGCGCTCGGCGCCGAACGGACCAGGGCGGGCGAACAGCTCGTGGAACGGTTCGGCGCGGTCGTCGGCAGACAGCTGGTGAGCGGCGGGCAGCTCGTCGGCCGTGAGTTCATCAGTCGCGTGCGCGGGCGCCTGCTGAGCGCGTTTGATGGACAGCTCGGCAAGCTCGAGGGACTCGTCGTGGTGCGTGCCGAGCCGAGCGGAATGACCCCCGAACAGGCCCAGGCGTCCGCCGCCTTCGAGTCCGGCCTGATCCGCGGCGCGACAGCGGCCGGTGTGCCGGTCGTGGGGGTGGAGCTGAGCAGCACCGAACCCTCACAGGTGACCTGGTACAAGGCTCAGGGCATCCCCAGCGTGGACGACCTCGACGCCCCGGCCGGTCAGGCCGCTCTGATCTACGCGCTGACCGGCTCGCACGGTGCCTACGGCTCGAAGCCGTCGGCCGACTCGCTCCTGCCGAGCATCGTCCAGGCGACCACGCATCCCTGAGCGCGTCCGCCCCTACCGCTAGCTTCGGGACATGCATGCGCTGCCGTTCCTCATCGCGCTGGGGAGTGCCGCGGTCCTGGCGCCCGCCACGCTGCGCGCACTGACCGCGGGCGCGCACACGCAGGGCAACTACCGCCATCGTCAGCTCCCATTCCCCTTCGGCGTGCTCACCTTGGCAGCGGCGCTGATCGCGCTCATCCCGCTGATGCTGCTGCAGGGGCTGGCGTCGGCTGAGATCTTTCATCCCGAGACCATCCCGATCGCCGTGTACGCGCTCGGCGTGCTCGCACTGGGCCTGGTCGACGACACGCTGGGCGAAAGTCGGTCCGATGCGGTCGGACCGACCGCCAGGCGCGGCTGGCGGGGCCACGGCGGCGCCGCCCTGCGGGGGGAGCTCTCGACGGGGGCGCTGAAGGCCTCCGGATCGCTCGGCCTGGCCCTGTTCGCGATGAGCTACCGCGGCCTCTCGGAGGCGCGCTGGCTGCTGGCCGCGGCGGTGCTGGTGCTGGCCACGAACGTGTTCAACCTGCTGGACCTGCGCCCCGGGCGCTCGACCAAGGCGTTCGTGCTGCTCGGCGCCGGCCTTGTGATCGGCTCGGCCGACCTACGTCCGCTCTGGGCACTGGGCCTGTTCACGGCTCCCGCGCTCGTCGCCGGCGTATACGACCTGCGTGAGCGGGCGATGCTCGGCGACACCGGCGCGAATCTGCTGGGAGCGCTGGCGGGCCTGTGGCTCGTGCTGACGCTGTCGGGAACGGGCCAGGTGGTGGCGCTCGCGTTGCTCGCCGTGATAACGGTCTACGGCGAGTTCCGATCGATCTCCGGGCTGGTCGAACGGACTCCCGGCCTGCGCCAACTAGACTCCTGGGGCAGGCCCTCATGACGTTGAACTATTCCGACCGCCACGCCCAGGCCCCGAGCAAAACCCGGTTCATCTTCGTGACCGGCGGCGTCGTCTCCTCTTTGGGCAAGGGGATAGCCGCGGCCTCCATCGGACGTCTGCTGGTCTCGCGCGGGCTGTCGGTGGGCCTGCAGAAGTTCGACCCCTACATCAACGTCGACCCGGGCACCATGTCGCCCTACCAGCACGGTGAGGTGTTCGTGACGGAGGACGGCGCGGAGACCGACCTCGATCTCGGCCACTACGAGCGATTCACCGACGTGAACACCAGCCGGGCCTCGAACGTCACGGCGGGCGGGATCTACGACACGGTCATCCGCCGCGAGCGCCGCGGCGACTATCTGGGCGGCACGGTCCAGGTCGTTCCGCACATCACGGACGAGATCAAGCAGCGGATAGCGCTGATCGCCGAGTCCAGCGACGTGGACTTCGTCATCACCGAGGTCGGCGGGACGGTCGGCGACATCGAGTCGCTGCCGTTCCTGGAGGCGATCCGCCAGTTTCCGGTGGATGTGGGGCGCCGGCGCTGTCTGTTCATCCACCTGACGCTCGTGCCCTACATAGGCCACGCGGGTGAGCTGAAGACCAAGCCGACACAGCATTCGGTCAATGAGCTGCGGCGCATCGGCATCGCCCCCGACATGCTCATGTGCCGCTCGGAGGGCTCGCTCTCGCAGGAGATCCGAAAGAAGATTGCGCTCTTCGCCAGCCTGCCACCGGAGGCGATCGTCTCGGCGTGCGACGTGGACAACATCTACAAGGTGCCGCTCGTCTTCCGCGAGCAGGGGGTGGACGACTTCATCCTCGACCACTTCGGCCTGCAGGCGCCCGCCCCGGAGCTGTCGAGGTGGAAGGAGCCGATCGAACGGTCCGAACGCGCCACGCGCACCGTGCGGATAGCCCTGGTGGGCAAGTACGTTCAGCTGGAGGATGCCTACCTGTCGGTCTGTGAGGCGCTGAGGCACGCCGCATCACTGCAGGACAGCAGGGTGGAGATCGAGTGGATCGATTCCGAGCGTCTGGAGATCTCCGACGCGCGGCGCGACGCCGCCCTGGACGGCGGCTCCGACGCCGACGCCGATGGCAGCACGACGGAGGCGGCCGAGGGCCGGGCGGAGCTCGGGGACGTTGACGCCGCCGGCGCAGACCAGGACATGCTGACCGACGCCGACGGCATTCTGATTCCCGGTGGCTTCGGCGGGCGCGGGATCGAGGGCAAGATCGCCGCGGCCGCGATCGCGCGCGAGCGGCGGATCCCCTACCTGGGCATCTGTCTGGGCATGCACGTTGCGGTGGCTGAGTTCGCCCGGAACGTGGTGGGCATGGACGGCGCCAACTCGACCGAGTTCGACATCGAGACGCCCTATCCCGTCATCGATCTGCTGCCCGAGCAGAAGGAGGTGGCGGAACTCGGTGGGACGATGCGCCTCGGTGCCGACCCGATCAAGCTCCATGCCGGCACGCGGACCAGGGAGATCTACGGCGAGGCCGTGGTCTACGAGCGCCATCGCCATCGCTACGAGGTCAACAACCTGCTGCGCAAGCGCTTGCAGAGCGCCGGCCTGCGAATCTCCGGCACCTCGCCCGACGAGCGCCTGGTGGAGGTCATCGAGCTGGATGGACATCCGTTCTTCGTCGCCTCGCAGTTCCATCCGGAGTTCAAGTCCCGCCCGGAGCGTCCGGCTCCTCTGTTTCGCGACTTCATCGCCGCCGCACTGCAGCGAGCAGCCGAGCGCGAGGACCGGTCCGGCGAGGCTGCGCCGGCGGAGGTCAGGGACGCGGCGCCCGAAGACGCCCCCGCTGCGAGCGAAGACGAAGCGCGGTGGGACTCAACGGGTGACGCGGCGGGCGGCCGGTCTGGCGCCCGGCGCGCCGGTCTGCCGTGAGGGCCGCCGAGCTCGGCTCACGCGTCGGGCCAGCTGATCGACGCCATCTGAACGACACCTTCGTCGAGCTCTGCCGGATCGAGAGCCCCTCCGGCCGGGAGCGTGCGTGCGCGGAGCGTGTGCTCGGTGAGCTGCGTGCGCTCGGGCTGAAGGTCGATGAGTACGACGCGGGCGTGCTCGCCGGGTCGGACTGCGGTGATCTGCTGGCGCGCATCCCCGCCCGGAGCGGGAAGAGCGCCGAGGGCCGACCGGGGGTAGGCGGGCGCAGCGTGATGCTGTGCGCGCACCTGGACACGGGCCCAGTGCAGGCGCCGGTCGAGCCCGTGCTCCTAGACGCCCACTGGCAGAACGCGAACGCGGGCATTCTCGGAGCCGACAACAAGGCTGCCGTCGCGGTCATGCTCGCCCTCGCGCGCCACCTCTGTCACGAGCCCGCACCGGTGGATGTCGAGCTGCTGTTCACCGTGGGTCAGGAGACCGCGATCGCCGGGGCGCACGGATTTGATGTGTCGCGCCTGAGAAGCGACTTCGGATACGTGTTCGACCATTCCTCCCCCATCGGCGAGGTGATCCTCGACTCGCCCAGCCAATTCCGGATGACGGCGGCCTTCCAGGGGGTCGCGTCGAACGCGGGGGTGCGCCCCGAGGAGGGGCGCAGCGCCATCTTGGCGGCCGCACGCGCGATCGCGTCCATGAGCCTGGGCCGCCTGGAGGAAGGGACGACCGTCAACGTCGGAACGATCTCCGGAGGTGCCGCGACGGACCTGGTACCCGAGCGCTGCTGCCTGGCGGCCGAGGTTCGCAGCTCCACTCCCGAGCGAGCCGAGACGGTCGTGGCCGAGCTCGTCGACCGTGTGCACGAGGCGGCGAACCTCCCCGAGTGCGACTGCGACGTGGACATCGGCTTGGAGCGGACATTCTGCGGGTACCGCCAGCCCGCGACGGCGCCCGCGGTGCGCGCCGCGGAGGCCGCCCTGCGGGCCTGCGGGCACGAGCCGGTCCGGATCTCGAGCGGCGCGACATCGGCCGCGAACCCGCTGCTGGCGCAGGGCTTCGAAACCGTGAACCTGGCCAACGGCACCGAGCGCGGCTGCGAGCCCGGCGAGCGGGTCAGCGTGGCCGCGCTCGAGGGGATGCTCGACCTCGCGCTCTCTCTGCTGGAGGAGGCGGCGGCAGCCTCGGGGGACACGGCCCTGTAGCTTCAACGTCGATGCTGGAGCTTCGCCGTGCGATCGTCCTTCAAGCCGGCCCGGTCGGGGATCAGCGCGAGCAGTCTCTGCTCCTGTCGCTGACGGCGCCCGACGGCGCCGTGCCGGCGAGCGCAGACGCTGGTGAGGACCGCCCTCGGGCGGCGATCGCCGACGTGACGCTGGTCGGTCGCGCCGAGGTGGGCGACGAGCTCATCGTGAACGTGCAGGCACTTGACCTAGGTCTCGGCTCGGGTGGCTTCGACATCGTCCATGTCAACCTGACCCGCGGCCTTGGGGGCCGTGGCAGGCCCGGGGCCAACGTCATGAAGCTCAACTACACGAGCCTCCAGCACGCCGTGGAGCCCGTCGAGGACGCGTGGCTGGACCTGCCCGTGGAGCTGCCCGTCGCGGTGCTGGCGCTGCACGGCCAGCTCGCCGCGGTCGCCTGGGCCTTCGCACAGGCCTCGCCGGGCAGCGGGCTGGGATATGTGCAGACCGAGGGCGGCGCGCTGCCCGGCGGGCACTCGCGCACGGTTCGCGCCCTCCGCGAGCGCGGCCTGCTGGCCGGTCACCTGACGGCCGGTGCGGCCTTTGGGGGGGAGGAGGAGGCGATCACGACCGTGGGCGCGCTGCACCACGGGCTGCGCGCCCTCGGTTGGGACGCCGCCGTGTGCGGGCCCGGTCCGGGAATCGTCGGTTCGAGCTCGAGGCTCGGGCACGGCGGCATGTCCGCCCTCGACTCCGCGCACGCCGCGCTGGCCTTAGGCTGCCCGACGCTGGTGGTGGCGCGGATGTCGTCGGCCGATGACCGCGTGCGCCACCGCGGGATCTCCCATCACACCCTCACGGTGCTAGATCTGCTGTTGGAGCCGGTGACCGTGGCGCTGCCCGCCGGGACGCGTTCGCCGGTGGGCGCCGACCTGAGAGCCGGACTCGGCGCGATGGTCGGCGGCGCGCGGGCCGGGCAGCCGGTCGCAGGGCGGCCGAGGCCGACGGCGGAGCTGGAGCGGCCCGCCCGCATCGCTCGCCACGATTGGCGGCGCGCCATCGTGGACCTGCCGGCCTATGCCGCGGGCGGCCTGTCCGCCGAGACCATGGGTCGCGGGCTGACCGAGGACCCGCTGTTCTTCGGGGCGGCCCTCGCGGGAGGGACGACACTGGCCGAGCTTGCCACAGAGCGCCTGCGCGCCGACCGGGCCGACCGCAGCGCGAACGGGGCAGACGAGGCCGCTTTGAGCTCCTGAGGCACCGTGAGTCGCAGGGTCTCGGGCCACCGCGACCGGGCACGCGCCGCGCCGCTCGAGCGCCGGCGGCGCCTGAACGGCAGGTTGCACCTCGGAGGGGCACACGCCGGCGAGGCGAAGCTTCAGGCGTGAGTCCTCCGGAGATCGCCGCGCCCACCCGGCCCATCGGCATCGAGGGCCTGATCCTCGACTTCCTCGCCTACCTCGAGCTCGAGCGCGGACTGTCGCAGAACACGCTGCAGGCATATCGCTCCGATCTGCTGCAGTTCGGCGAGTACCTGGACCGCAGGGAGCTGAGCGTCGCCGAGGCCCGCCACGGCGACCTAGCCGCGTTCCTGTCGGAGTTGGCCGGAACGCCGGTCGCCCCGGCAACGCTCGGCCGCAAGGTCGCCTGCTTGCGCTCGTTCTACCGCCACCTCCGCCGCGAGGGCACGATCGAGCACGATCCGACCGCCGAGTTGCGCGGGCCGCCGAAAACGCAACGCCTGCCCCGAGTGCTCTCGCGCGAGGAGGTCGCCCAGCTGTTGAGTCGGCCGCGGGGCACCGAACCGGCCGTGCTGCGCGACCGCGCGCTACTCGAGGTCATGTACGCGTGCGGCTTGCGCGCCTCGGAGGCGATCGGGCTCGAGCTGGGGGACATCGACCTCGAGGAGGGCGTGCTGTGCGCGCGGGGGAAGGGTTCCAAGGAGCGGATCGTGCCGATTGGCCGCCAGGCGGTGGCGGCGCTGCGCGTCTACCTGCGCAGGGGGCGCCCGGCTCTGGTCGGCGTCGGGGTGCAGTCCCGGCTGTTCGTGAACCGCCGTGGCGCAGGTCTGACGCGTCAGGGTCTCTACAAGATCGTCCAGGGTTATGCCCGCGAGGCCGGCTTGCAGGAGAAGATGAGCCCGCACACATTGCGCCACAGCTTCGCGACCCACCTGCTCGCCGGAGGATGCGACCTGCGCTCGCTTCAGGAGATGCTCGGCCACGCCGATCTCGCGACCACCCAGGTCTACACGCATCTGTCCGCCGAGCGCCTGAAGGATGCCTATTTCAGCGCGCATCCGCGGGCGTCGCGCTGAGGCCCGTGTCATGGACAGTGTCCCCGGGACGCCGGGGCGGCATCCCGCCGAGCGGTAGCGTCGCCAGCCGCCGCCGTCGCGGGGTCGCGGCCGGGTGCGTCGACGCCGGATCGAGTCGGTTGGGCCGGCGGCGACCCCGGAAGGGGGGTGTTCATAAGCTAGGGCACGATGCCGGAGCTTCCCGAGGTCGAGACGATCAGACGCCAGCTCGCCCCGGTGGTGGAGGGTCGGCGCCTGGAGCGCATGGAGATCCTCGACCCCAGGTGGTCGCGTCCGCTGGCGCCGGAGACGCTGGCGAGCGCGCTCGAAGGGCGTCGGATCGAGTCTCTGGCCAGACGCGGCAAGTATCTGGTGTGGAGCTTCCAGGGCGACGTCCACCTCGCCCAGCACCTGCGTATGACCGGAGCCGTGCTGATCCTGCCCGAGAACGTCCTCCCAAGGGTCCCCGAGCGGCACACCCGCGTGCGCATCGAACTGAGTCCTGTCGACCCCGACCCGGACGCGAGTCGGACTCCGAGACCGCAGCGGAGGGCGAATCCGCATGGCGAGCGGTATCCGGAGGGCGGGCCGCAGCGCGCCCTCCCGGTGACCGGCGCCGGTGACCGCGGCGGCGCCGGTGCACGGGCACGGGGGCGCCTGGCTATCGTCGACCCTCGCCGGTTCGGCACCGGCGAGCTCCTGCTCGGCGGGCAGGCGCTGGAGGCCTTCTTCGCCGAGCGCCTGGGCCTGGAGCCGCTTGACGATGGCTTCACGGCGGAGCACCTGCGCGGAGTCGCCCGAGGCCGGACGGCGCCTATCAAGGCACTCCTGCTCGATCAGCGAAGGGTCGCGGGCGTGGGGAACATCTATGCCGACGAGGCGCTCTTCCGCTCGGGCATCCACCCGCTGCGCCCCGCCGGGCGCCTGTCTCTGAAGGAGCACGCTCGCCTGCGGGAGTCCCTGATCGAGGCCCTGCGCGCCGGCATCGACGCGCAGGGGGCCACGATCGACGACTTCCGGCATGTCGACGGCGTGCGTGGTTCGTTTCAGGACCAGTTCCTGGTGCACAGGCGGGCGGGACAGCCATGCGGGCGCTGCGGCACCCCGATCGTGAAGATGCGCGCGGCGGGCCGGGGGACCTACGTCTGCGAGACCTGCCAACCGCGACCACGGCGGGCGCCGAAGCGCGCCTAGCGCCCGCTCAGGCGGCGAGCATCTCGTCGAGTTGACCGCTCTCGGCGGCGGCCCGGACCTCGGCGAGGCCTCCGAGCAGTCGCCCGCCGACGATCACCTGGGGGAAGCTCATCATGCCCGTCCTCTGCGCAAGCTCGGCGCGTCCGGCCGGGTCCTTGGCGAGGTTGACCTCGGCGAACTGCACGCCGCGGGCCTTGAGCAGGCCCTTGACGTGGACGCAGAAGGAGCAAGGCTCGGTCGTATAGACGGTGACGTCACTCATTACTTCATAAAGTATAGCACCCGCTTTGAGCACGATCGCCGGGGTCCGGGCGTCGCCTGGGACGTCTTCTGCCCGACCACGGCGGTGGCGCGGCCTGTCTTGGCCGCGCCGGAGAGGCTCTTGAGATCTGCGTGCGCAGATGCCCCGAACCGTGAATCGTTCCTTCGGCTTGGGGGCTCCCCGGAAACCCTAACATCGTAGAGTTCAGGCATGCACTCATCCGCACGCACACAGCTGAGCTACGCGAGCTTCGCCGACGCGGTGCTGGCGCGTATGCGCCCGGCCGCCGGTCTCCGGTCGTCTGACGCCGAGCGTGAGCGTGCGGTGGCGGCTCTCCGCCGCCACTACGCCGAAGGCCGGCTGAGTACGGGCGAGCTCGAGCAGCGTGTGACGGGCGCGTACGCGGCACGGCGCCGCGGTGAGCTGGCCCGAGTGCTCGCCGACCTGCCGGTGCAGCGGGAAACCGGTTGGTCGCGCGCCGCGCTGGCGCGGCTAGCCGGCCGAGCGCACCGCTTCCTGTTGCGTGGCCATGCCGCGACCTACGGCAGCGTCAACGGGGCCCTGATCGGGATCTGGGCGCTCACCGGCGAGGGATCGTTCTGGCCGGCGCTCTACCTCGTTCCGAGCACCGCGCTCCTCGCCTGGCACTGGGCCGGCGGGCGTCTGCTCGCCCGTGCGCTGTCGAGATCACATGCCCGCCCGGACCCGCGATGGCGCTGAGCGACCCGCGGCGAGGGCCGGCACCACGGCCTACGTCCGGCCCGCGCACGGCCCAGGAGTTCACAGGACGCGGTGCGCGGGCAGCGCCCGGGTTCCCGGAATCTCGTCCCCACCGGCCCTAGGGCGATACCGAAGAGCGCGCCGGCGCTGCGCGGTGCCAGACGGAGGCCACCGAGGGAAGGGGGCGTCGGGCGCATAGATCAAGATGGTCGGCGTGGCTGGACGGGCTGTCAAGACGGAGGCGGTGGTGCTGCGCTCGATGCGCTATGGGGAGGCCGACCGCATCCTGCACCTCTACACGCCGGATCGCGGGCGGGTGAGCGCGATCGCCAAGGGTGTGCGCCGTGCGCGCAGTCGCTTCGGGGGGCGCCTCGAGCCGTTCTTCCGTCTGCGCATCGAGCTGCACGAAGGGCGCAGCGAGCTGATGACGGTCACCGGCGCCCAGACCGTAGACGGCCACGCCCGCCTGCGCACCGACGCCCGCGCTCTGGACGCCGCCGCGCGGGCGTGCGACGCCGTGAGGCGCCTGTTCGAGACCTCCGAGCCCCATCCCGGCGTGTTCCACCTGCTGTGCCGCCATCTGACGCTGCTCGACGAGCAGGCGGCCGACGGCGACCGAGCCGCGACAGGCCGGGCGGCCGCTCTGGCGTTCCGCCTGAAGCTGCTGCTCGCGGCGGGCCTGGCGCCCCAGCTCGGCGCGTGTGCGTCCTGCGGCGAGCGTGAGCACCTGGTGGGTTTCTCCGGGGCGGCGGGGGGAGTGGTCTGCGGAGCGTGCGAGGCCGCGTCGTTTCCGTTGGGCGGGAGCGCCTACAACTTCATGACCGAGGCGCTCGGCCGGCCCTTGACCGAGGTACCCGCCGCGCCCGACCAGGCTCTCGGCCAGGTCGAGCGGGCGATCTCCGCGACGCTCGAGCACCATGCGAACCTGCAGCTGATCCCGGCGATCGGCCGCTGGGGTTGAAGCGCGGTCGATTCGTGGCGTTGGCTCCAGCCGCGCTTACGTGAGCCTGTATCGTTTGAGTGCGTGGACGAGGGGTTGCCAATTGCCTACCAAGTGCTCGAGCAGGGCATCCCGGTCCTGGCGTCCGACGGGGAGTCGGTGGGCACGGTGCACCACGTAGTCGCGGCGCCCGAGCAGGACATCTTCCATGGCATCGTGATCTCCACGCCGCAGCATGGACGACGGTTCGTCGAGGCCGCCGACGTGGCCTCACTGCACGAACGCGGCGTGGATCTGCGCATAGACTCGGCCGCGGCGCAGGGCCTGCCGGAGCCGGGTGGCCGGGCGCCGGTCTTCGAGGAGGACCCGGGCACGATCAAAGGCTGGCATCACTGGATGCACGTCGCGGGCATGCGCGGCGATTGGCAGCGCAAGGAATGATGGTGATCGCCGCGGCTGGTGACACAATCGAGCGATGAGCTCAGTCACCGGCCGGGACACGGTCGCAGCCGTATTCGCCGAGCGCCGGCGCGCGGAGGAGGAGGGGCTATCGGCGCTTGCGGCGCGCTCCTACCCGGCCGAGAGGGAGCGGGCCGAGCCGGACTGCGCGCTGCGCACGCCGTTCCAGCGCGACCGCGACCGGATCGTCCACTGCAAGGCGTTTCGCCGGCTGACGCACAAGACCCAGGTGTTCGTGGCTCCCCGCGGCGACCACTACAGAACGCGGCTCACGCACACGCTCGAGGTGACCACGATCTCGCGCACGGTGGCCAGGGCGTTGCGCCTGAACGAGGACCTGGTCGAGGCTGTCGGGCTTGGCCACGACCTCGGCCATCCTCCGTTCGGCCATATCGGCGAGGAGATGCTCGATCGCTGCCTGAAAGAACGCTTCGGAGGGGAGTTCCGCCACTACGAGCACTCGCTGCGCGTCGTCGACAGGCTGGAGCGCGACGGAGCCGGGCTGAACCTCACCAGGCAGGTGCGCGACGGCATCGCTCGCCACTCCAGCCGCGCGCCGCTGCCGGAGACGCTCGAGGGACGGATCGTGCGGGTGATCGATCGGGTGGCGTACATCAACCACGACATCGACGATGCGGTGCGCGCCGGGCTGCTGCGCGAGGACGAGCTGCCCGCGCAGCCGATCACCGTGCTGGGCGCAGACGGGTCAAAGCGGATCGACGCACTCGTGCACGATCTGGTCGAGCACTCCGCCAGGGCCGGCGACATCGTCCAGGGGCCTGAGGCCGGCCCGGCGATGGACGAGCTGCGGGATTTCATGTTCGAGCACGTCTACCTAGGCCCCGCGGTGCGTGCCGAGCACGAGAAGATCGGCGGGGTGGTCAAGTGCCTGTTCGAGTACTACGTCGAACATCCCGAGCTTCTGCCGCCGATCCCGGTCACGGATCGGCGCGGGGAGGAGGACCTGGCGCGGCGCGTGACGGACTACCTGGCGGGCATGACCGACCGGTACTGCATCCGAGCCTATACCGAGCTTGAGGTGCCGCAGGCCTTCGCCCGCTAGCGTAGCCGGGCGTGGCGCTGTACACGAACGAGTCCCGGGACCGCGTGCGCGACGCGGTCGATTTCGTCGAGCTCGTCTCCGCGCGCACCGAGCTGCGCCGCGCGGGGCCGGCCCGCTACGAGGGTCTGTGCCCGTTTCACGACGAGCGAACGCCGTCGTTCGGGATCGACCCGACCCAGAAGGTCTATCACTGCTTCGGCTGTCAGGCCTCGGGCGACGTGTTCACGTTCGTGCAGGAGACCGAGGGGGTGGACTTCAAGGGCGCGCTCGAGCTGCTCGCCGAGCGCTACGGGATCGAGCTCGAGCGCGAGCAGGAGGACCCGCGCGAGGCCGAGCGGCGTGTCCGTCGCGAGCGTATGCTCGAGCTGCTCGACCGTACGACCACCTACTACGAGCGCTACCTGTGGGAGTCCAAGGAGGCCGAGCGCGTGCGGGCATACCTAACCGGGAGGGACCTGGGCGAGGAGGTGCTCAGGGAGTTCCGCGTGGGCTACGCACCGAGCGCCTGGGATCGCGTGCTCACGGCGTCGCGCCGGGGCGGGTTCTCCGAGGCGGACCTGTACGAGACGGGATTGGTCCAGCGCTCCCGGCAGAACGGGCAGCCCTACGATCGCTTTCGCTCGCGCATCATGTTCCCGCTCGCCGATATCCGCGGACGCGTGCTCGGCTTCGGCGCGCGGGCCATGGGCGAGGAACAGCGGCCGAAGTACCTGAACACCTCCGACAACGACCTCTATCACAAGGGTCTGCACCTCTATGGTGCCCACCTCGCACGGACCCACGCGGCGCGCGCCGGGCAGGTCGTCCTGTGCGAGGGCTACACGGACACGATCGCCCTGCACCAGGCTGGGTTTCGCAATGCGGTGGGCCTGATGGGCACGGCCCTGACCGGCGAGCAGGTCGGCGAGCTGGCGCGGATGGCCCAGACGGTGCTGCTCGCGCTGGATGCCGACAGCGCCGGCCAGGAGGCGATGCTGCGCGCTGCCAACCTGGCCGCGGGACGCAAGCTCGAGCTGCGCGTCGTGCCGCTTCCGCCCGATGCCGACCCGGCCGAGCTGCTGCAGCGGGAGGGGGTCGAGGCGATGAGCGCGGCCGTCGACGGCTCGGTTCCGTTCGTTCGCTTCCGCGTCGAACGCGTACTCGCCGGGGGCGATCACGCGAGCCCCGAGGGCCGCGACCGCATGCTCGACGAGCTGCGCCCGGTGTTTGCCCAGCTGCCGCCGGGGGCGATGCGTATGGAGCTGACGAGGATGGCATCGAGCAGCCTGGCGGTCCCGGAGACCGTCTTCGAGCAGCGGCTCGGCTCGAGCGGGCCCGACCGCGCCGGCGACGGGCGGGAGCGCGGCGCGAGCGGAGATGGACCGCTCAATGGTCGTCGCGGGCGCCTCAGGCCGCTGTCCGGGCGAGGAGACACCGAGCGGGCCTTCCTGGCGCTGTGCATAGCCTCGCCGGAGGACGGAGCCAGTGCGCTCGCGAGCCTGGAGGTGGACGAGTACTTCTCTACCGAGCTGCTGCGCCGCGCCGCCAGGCACCTGCGCGCCGGGGATCTGCATGAGCCCATGAGCGACACGGGCGGCGGCGCGCGAGCGCTGGAAGAGGACGCGGAGCTGAAGGGCCTGCTGGCTGAGCTCGTCGTGGAAGCCGGGCGCGAGCAGGCCGACCCGTCGATGCTAGAGGTGCAGCGCCTGCAGCTGGAGCTGGCGCGCCTGGACCGTCAGATCCAGCAGGCGCGGGGCCAGGACAGCGGCGACGTCAGCGACCTCGCCCACCGCCGAGCGCATGTCAAGCAGGAGTTCGACCGCGCGTATGCGCAGGTGCTCGAGGAGACGGGGGATAGGGAGGGCTGAACCCCGTCAAGCGTGAACGTGTGTCCGACGGCGCAAGGTCAAGTCGATCGTGGTGGCTGAGGCGGGTGGTGCCTGTTGCATCTGCGGGTGCGCGAGCAACATGCGCGTGCTGCACTTCCATCACCTAGAGCGGACGGACAAGCGGCTGGAGATCAGCGCCAAAGGGGTGGCGCTCTCCCTCGAAACGCTCCGTGCTGAGGCGCGGGAGTGTGTCCTTCTGTGCTCTAATTGCCATGCCGAGGTGGAGGACGGAACGGCGTCCATATCAGCGGTTGCGCTGGATGGGCACCCTCCGACTTGGCACGTCGACGATCCGGGGTAGCTCAATTGGCAGAGTATTCGGCTGTTAACCGAAGGGTTGTGGGTTCGAGTCCCACCCCCGGAGCTTCGATCTCGTCGCGAGCCCCTCGGCTGCCCTCCCCCCGACGGTCGAGGAACGCCTCACCCGCCTGCTGTTCGGACCAGGGAGCGCGGCTCGGCGGATTCGATCGGTTCTGCCGATGCCAGACGCTCGACCAGCACCGCTGCGGTGTCCGCCGGGTCGTGGGCGGCTGACCACAGCGCGAGCTCGCGGGCCCGCGAGTGGAGCCGGGGTTCGCCCAGAGCGCGTTCCACCGCGAGCCGGAGCGGGCGAGTGGAGGTGAAGCGTCGGGGAACGCGCACCCCGGCACCGGCCCAGTCCAGACGGGCGGCGTTCTCGTTCATGTCGCCGGCCGCGGGAACCGCGACCACGACGCAGCCCGAGGCGAGCGCGCGTGCGAGCGTGCCGTGGCCGGCGTGGCAGACGACCACCTCGCAGGAGGGCATCGTGCGCGAGTAGGAGACCCAGTCGACGACGCGCGCGTTCCGGGGCACGGGCAGCGGTCGGGGCGGAAGGCGGCGATTCCAGGTCCCGAGCACCCGCACCGGCGCGTCGGCCAACGCCTCCAGGGCACCGCGGAGCAGGCGCTGTTCGGCGTCCTGGGCGGTCGAGGGGGCGATCAGCACCAGCGGCGCGTCGCCTGTGGGAAGCATGAGGTCTCCCGCGGGGGGCTCCCACATGAGCGGACCGATCACGCGGACGTGTGCCGGCCAGGCGCGCGGGTACTCGAGCTGCGGAAACGTCGCCACGAGCGCGAGCTCGCGGCTGATGCCACCGTGGACGTGGTCCAGCGGCGCGAGGCCCAGCCGTTCGCGCGTGCGGTTGAGCTCCACCCGCCCCTGCTCGAGCCCTCTCCTGACGGGCACCTGCGCGCTGCGCCAAAGGGCCCGGCCGATGGCTGTACGCGGCAGGCGGGCACCGAGCGAGTAGATCGGGAAGTCCGGTTCGCCATGCGGATACACGTGCGGGATGAGCGTTGCCCAGGGCACGTCCTCGAGCTCGGCAGCGAGTGCCGGAGCGAGCGTGAGGATGTCCGCGACCACGACATCGGGCTGCAGTTCGCGCACGAGCGGAACGGTGTCCCTGGCGGCGCGGACGACCGGCTCGTAGAAGTCGATCGGCTCCGGGCCGGTGGGAAAGACCTCGTATTCGGGCGCCGCGGCGAATCCCAGCCCCTCGGCCTCGACGTCCGCCTGCCAGCGCGTCCAGGTCTGGAGCGTGACGTCGTGTCCGCGGGATGACAGAGCGCGTCCGAGGGCGATCGCAGGGAACGCGTGGCCGGGGTCCCCGAAGGCGCCGAGCAGCACCCGCATGGGCTACTGGGCGGCTAGCTCGGCGAGCAGGCGCAGCTGCTGCAGGCGCTCGGGCGCCGTGAACGCGGTCGGGGTCACCCCCAGCGTGCCGACGCCGGCATCGCGATAGACGGCGAGGCGCTCGCGCACGACGTCCTCGGGGCCGCAGAGCGAGACGTTGTCGATGAGCGCGTCGGGGATCGCGGCCATGGCCTCCTCGCGCTTGCCCTCGAGGTACAGGTCCTGGATGACCGTCGCCTCGGCCTCGTAGCCATAGCGGCTGACCAGCTGGTTGTAGAAGTTCTGCTTGCGTGAGCCCATCCCGCCCACGTACAGCGCGATGAACGGACGCATGCTGTTGCGTGCTTCTTCCAGATCATCGGTGATGCACAGGCTGACCGTGGGGGCTATGTCGAAGTGGTCGAGTGATTTTCCCGAGCGCTCGGCGCCTTCCTGCAGCAGCGGGCGAAGCTCCGAGACGTGCTCGGGAGAGAACAGCGTGGGGATCCAGCCATCTGCGATCTCGCCGGCCAGCGCGGTGTTCTTGGGTCCGATCGCCGCGAGGTAGATGGGGATCCGCTCCTGGACCGGCGCGATCGTGAGCTTGAGCGCCTTGCCGGGTCCGTCGGGGAGAGGAAGCTCGAGGGTCTCGCCGTGGAACTCGACCCGCTCGCGGGCGAGCGCCATGCGGATCACGGCGACGTACTCGCGCGTGCGCTGCAGTTGCTTGGCAAAGCGCTGTCCGTGCCAGCCCTCGGCAACCTGCGGGCCGGACGAGCCGATGCCGAGCAGCATACGTCCGTCCGAGAGCTGATCGATGGTGGCGGCGGTCATCGCGGTCATGGCGGCGGAGCGCGCGGGCATCTGGAAGATCCCGGAGCCGAGGCGGATCTTCGAGGTCTGTCCGGCCAGCCAGCCGAGCACGGTGGCGGTGTCAGAGCCATAGGCCTCGGCTGCCCACACGGAGTCGTAGCCCAGGCGCTCGGCCTCCTGCACGATCGTCAGCTGATCGGCTGAGGTCAGGCCCATGCCCCAATAGCCGATGTGCACGCCCAGCTTCATATGCAAGTTTCCTTTCAGCGGGAGGGTTCTGTTGCCAGGCGGAGACCTAGGGCCTACGGTTGGCCACGAGTCTGACCGCAGGCCAGGAGGGCCGTGGTCAGCTGCACAGCCTATGCGAAATCGCCGCCGCCACCGCAGGGACGCCGTCGAGCGCCTACGCCTCGCGATCGACTGCATGCCCGTGGCCACGCGCGAGGCGATGCTCGAGGGGCTGCGGCGCAGCGATCGGGTGATCGTGGGGGCGTATGTCGACGGGCAGGGCGGGGTGTGCCCGATGTTGGCCGCTCACCGCTGCGGAGGGCGGACGGACTTGCTCGCCTTCGCGAGGTCGTGGGATCGGTTCGCGCGGGTCGGCCGGCGTACGCGGCCCGCCACCCGGCGAGAGCTGGACATCCTGGTCGGCCAGCTGGAGGCGAGTCTGATGGGCACGGCCGGGGTCGACTTCGCTCCCGTGATAGGAGAGCACCGCGAGATGATGATCCGTCGCGAGCGAGACGCTCGGGATCCGGCCGGCGAGATCGTCGCCCGACGCCTGCGAGCGGTCCTCACGCGAGGTCTCACGAGGACGGGGAAGCGCGCGCACGAGGTCGAGCCGCGGTCGCCCTCATCGGGTCTCGTGCGCGTCTGACCGATACCCGGCCTCGAGATCGCTTGCTACGCGTCGCTAGAGGGCGTCGCCCGGGCGCACGAACATGATCTCCGGCACCACGCAAGCGGGAGATGTCTTCAGCAGATAGCGCACGGACTCGGCAATGTCCTGTGGCTGGATCATCTCCTTCGCTGGCACCTGGCCCTTGACGAAGTCGGTCATCGGAGTGTCGACGAACGCGGGGCACAGGGCAGTGGACTTGATGCCGTGGGGGGCGAGTTCGTTGTTCATCGCCTCTGTCCAGCCCACGACGCCGTGCTTGGTGGCGGAGTACACCGACAGCCAGCCCGCCCCTCGCTTGCCGGAGATCGAGGCCGTGTTGACGACCAGGGCATTCCGGTGCTCGGTGGCCGCCGCCTGAAGCATGGGCAGCGACTCTCGATAGAACAGGACGATCGAGCGCAGGTTGATGTCGAGCTGCATATCGAGCTTCTTGGTGTCGATCTCCCCGACCGGCGCACCCACACCGACGCCGGCGTTGTTGACGAGCACATCGAGGCGTCCGTAGCGCTCATGGTGCGCTGAGACCACCTTCTGGATCTCTGCCTCGTGGGCGACGTTCGCCGCGATCGCCTGTACGTCGAACCCGTCCGCAGCGAGCCCTGCCACCGCGTCGTCAAGCTTCTCCGGGCGCCTCGCGGCCATCGTGATGCCGAACCCCTCCTCGCCAAGCATCCTCGCGACGGCCAAGCCGATGCCGCTGGAGGCCCCCGTAACGATCGCTGCGCGCTCTGCCATCTGTCGTCCCTTCGTCGTTGATGAGAACCAGGTCTCCCGCGTGCGAGCGCGCGGGGACGGCCACCGAGGAGGCGCCGGTCGGGAGCATTCCACATCTCGCTGGTAGCGTCTGCGTGCCGGTCGCTGATCGGTCGCGGCGGACGTGTGCTCCGTCGCGTGGAGGGCCCGTAGCTCAGTTGGTTAGAGCTGCCGACTCATAATCGGTAGGTCGCTGGTTCGAGTCCAGCCGGGCCCATCGGTGGTTACCACCGCACTGCGAGAAGCCTACGTGCCGCGCAGTTCTGGTTTGTGCCAGGACAGCGCGTCGAAGCGTGCAAAGTCGCGGTCGAAGGAAACAAGTTCCGCGGCGTGCTCGAGTGCGATGGCGGCAAGCTGGGCGTCGGCAACGAGGTCGCCCGACGCTTCGGCCGCATCACAAAGCTCCTCCAGCAGACGAAGATGTTGCGCCCCGGGAGCAATCATGATGTGGGCCGGCTGCGCGCGCAGAGCGTTCAGGTACGCGAACGCCGCCTCGACTGGGGTGGGGACCGAGAAGATGCGTCGGTTCGTGGAGATTCGCAGGAATGCGCCGGCCACGAGGTCGACGACTGCGAACGACGATCCTTCGTCGACCGTCTGCTGCAGCCACGCTCGTGCCAGCTGGAAATCAGGATGGTCGTCGCGATGGGCCGCGAGGATTACGTTGACGTCGAGAAGCTTCAACGCAGTTTTGTGATCTCATGATCGCCATCGAGCGCTTCGGCGAGAGCCCTGTTGGAGCGTAGGTCAAGCCCGGGCTGAGGGCCGTTACCGCCTCGGAACACCGGTATCTCGATGGCCGGTCCCGCTTTCGAGGGCTCAGCCAGCTCGCGTCGTAGGGCGTCCTCGACTACCTGCCCAAGCGTCTGCCCGCGCGCCCTCGCGCGCTGCTTTGCTGCGGCGAGCAGGTGATCATCTACCGCCACTGTGGTGCGCATGATGCAAAAGATAGCGCATCAACTGCATCAGTCTCTCGATCCGACCGTGCTCAGGTCGGCGGTTCGAGTCCAGCGAGCGGTTTCGGCGTCGCTGGATGCGCTATTCAGCAAAGCCTCCAGTGGTGCTGGAGGGTTGGAGTGGTGTCCACTAAGGTCCATTCGTTGTCGTTATGACAACGATGCTCCTGCAAACGGGCATGTTCCGAGGTCCGGTCGCTCGGCTTCGGTGCGGTCGGCACGAGGCCAGAGACTGCTACGCGGAGCTGCCCCCAATCGACGCAGGTAGTGGCGGGCATGGTCCGTTCAGCGGCTGTCCGGGTCGGGTACGACGATCGGGCGACGCGAAGCGGCTCCAGCGCGGGTCGACGACTTATAGTGCTGGTGGCTGCCGACAGGGTCGCGAGGGGAGAGATCGGATGGCTGCATATCTCGTTCTGATGCAACAGGTCGATGACGCTGACCGGTACCGTGATGAGTACCTGCCGGGGTTGAGGCCCTTTCTGGCGAAGCACGGGGGTGAGGTACTGGTGGCAGGTCTCGATGCGGAGCCCGCGGAGGGTGAGCCGCCGAACAGCACCGTCGTGATCCGATTTGCGGACGCCGCGGCAGCCTGGGGCCTTCTCAACGATCCGGAGTACCAGCCGGTGAAGGACATCCGTCTCAGCGTGACCTCGCGAGGACAGATGGTGGTCGCACCCGAGTTCAAGCCGGCGGGGTAGCCGTGGCGATGCTCAGGGCAGAGTACGAACGGCGCGGCCCGGTGGCGCATGAAGTCATTGACGCCGTTGAGTTCGACGCGCCGCCGCTACAGGCCGGGGAGGCTCTATTGGAGGTCGTCGCGGCGCCGATCAACCCCTCGGACGTGCTCACGCTCACGGGCGAATACGGAGATCTGCCGCCGCTGCCCGCGATCGGGGGTCGCGAGGGAGTTGGGCGGATCGCCGAGCTCGGCCGGGATGCCGGTGAGCTCGCTGTCGGTCAGCTGGTCCTGCTGCCGCGTGGCTGTGGTACGTGGTCCACTCACGTAGTGGCCGCCGCGGCACAGCTACAGCCGCTCCCGAACGACGCGGACCCATTGCAGTTGTCGATGATGACGATCAACCCGCCGACGGCCACGCTGCTGCTGAGCGAGTTTGTGAGCCTCCAGCCGGGCGAGTGGGTGATCCAGAACGCAGCCAACTCGGCAGTGGGGCTCTACCTGGTGCAACTGGCGCGGCACCGCGGCTACCGCACCGTCAACGTCGTGCGACGCGAGGACGCGGCCGAGGTTGTGCGCGAGATCGGCGGCAACGTCGTGCTCGTCGATGGCGAGGGCCTGGCTGGGCGCGTCTCCTCGGCGATCGATGGAGCCCAGATCCGCCTCGGTATTGATGCCGTGGCAGGGGCCGCCACCGGGCATCTCGCCGAGTGTCTTGGTGAGAGCGCGACCCTCGTCAACTACGGCCGCATGAGCGGCGAACCGTGCGTGGTGCAACCGGACGGGTTTGTCTTCCGCGACCTGACCCTGCGCGGCTTCTGGCTCGCCCGGTGGTTTCAGCACGCGCCCGAGGAGCCACGCCGCGCGCTCGTCGGGGAGATCGCTGGGCTGATCGCCGCAGACAAGCTGCATGCACCGATCCACGCGACCTACGACGTCAGCGAGATCAAGGACGCGGTTGCGGCTGCTGCGAGCGGCGGGCGGTCGGGCAAGATCCTGATCGTCCCGCAACGCTGAGCTCTTAGCTCGAGGCGCCGGGAATCCCGCAGGTCGCCAGGACAGGGATGCTCGTCGCACGCGGCCTCTTTGCGAAGCGGGCGTCTGCCCGTCTCAGGTGGCTCACGGAAGCTTGGGCGCAGAAGGGACCGTGTAGCGTCTCCGAGCTAAGCGTAGGAATCTGGTGCCCGGGCCGGTGAGGTTGCCGGCGAGTGTTGCCTTGACGGACGACCAGCGCACGGGTTCGCCTAAGAGACCCTCTACGCCCGCGTGAACTCGCATGGTGAACCCGCATCGGATCTCGCGCGTCTACCAGCACCCGCGCGATCGCGTCGATAATCCGTCCTTGCCGTGGGTGTGCGGCGTCGAGCCCTGTCCCGGCCGTCACGGGAGCGCGAGCTCGGCGATCCTCGGCGGCCTCGAAGCGAGCGTTGCGGTAGGAGGAGACGCCCTCGAGCAAAGCCTCCAGTGGTGCTGGAGGGTTGGAGTGGTGTCCACTAAGGCCCACTAGGAGAAGCCCTGCTAACCGGCTAGTTCTTAGTTCTTGGGCGCCAGCCGGTTCGCCATTCGGACGATGCTTCGTCTGAATTGGCGCATGTGCCTTCACGTGCCTAGATCCAAGCGACCGTCAGCTCCAGGGGCCCCTGTCCTCTAGTCCACGGCGCTGACGGCGAACCAATCGCGGTGAAGCTCAGGCGTCTGGTCGCAGGCCTCGAACACGACGTCCAGCACCGCACGCCGGCCGATCTCGCTGCGTTCGTCCCGCTCCATGGCCGAAGGCGCGTCCTTTCCCCATTCGGCGTCGATCTCCCGTCCGAACCTCGTGAAGGAAAGCTCATGGTCGACCGAGGCGAGGCGCCCCCAGAGCAGGTCGAGCGCACCGTCAGGCGAGGAAGAGCCGAAGTGGCTCGAGTGACGTGAAATCCTGAACCTCACGCCGCAAGACTAGCGACCTCGCGTTCGCCGGCCATCTCCCCGGAGGGTGATACGGGCGGCCCGAACCGGCTAGAGGCCGGGAACGTCGAGATCATCCCGGCGCTAGGTGTGTGGGCACCTCGCGCTCGCATCGACCTGGGCGCCCTCCACGAGCGTCGCGAGCTGCGCCCGCTCGACCTCGCCGAGCCTCATCGCCGACCCCGCCAGCCCATTGGGGTTTCCGCGGGGTTCGATGTAGAACTCGATGTTGGAGCGATCCGTCCAGACAGTTGCAGCGACGGGGTTGACCAGCGCATAGTCAGGATGCGCGGACCCGAAACGGGGAGCCCTCACGGACGAGCCGCTCCTGCGTGGTCTCCACCAAGGACGGAGGAGAGGTAGTGGAACAGATGAAACCGATCAGGATGATTGGGCTTTGCCTTGTCACGAATGTTCGCGATGATCGCCGCGACCGCGACCGCAATCGCGCTACTGTCGCGCCGCCCCCCGGGAGCGGGCCGCGGAGTTCGCACTCTCGGTGAGTCGGGTCTAGCCGGCCGGCAGACTAGGCGCCCGCGTCAGACGGCCGTCACGCCGGGCCTTACCGGGGTGACGGCGCAGCTCCTGCATGGCGCTGACCCGACCACAGGCATCCTTGCGGCTCTGCGGCGGCCCGGTCCTAGTGACCCAGTCGCCGGGTGTTGGGGCAATCAAAGAAAGTGCCCCCGCGACGCGGTGAACGTCCGGGGGCGTGGCGCCGAGAGTGGCGACTTCCAGCGCGTCGGACACCGTAACGAAGAAGGTGCCCTCATCGCCAAGGAGGCTCCGGGAGCCTTCAACGACGGAGGACCCGACCATGAGCAGCGCCGGCCATGTACACGCAGGGGCTCCGACGACCAACTGATCGACGAGCCTGGGCGGGCAGCGCCTCCGACCGTGACCGGGGCTGGAGGAACGAGAGGCGCAACCAACCGCCAGCGAGGAGAGACCGCGAGCGCAGAAGCGGGTCCGCGCTAGGAACGAGCCTCTCCGGTCTGCTCGGGGCTCCGTTCTTGAGCAGAGCTGGACATGGCTTCGGCACAGGTGTGGAAGGCCTGGCGCGTGCTCAGATCATCAGTCGCGTTGGCCCTCTTGCGCAGATCTGCGCTCGCAGCCTCAAGCTGATCAGGGGACATGTGTTGCGCCATGATCATCACCACCTGCCCAAGTGCCACGGCCGACTCGGAGATCCAGGGTTTGTCCGGCGACATCGGACGCCGAGCCTACCAACCTCGGCACGACAGGAACACGGACCTCCACTTCCGGCTTCGAAGCCCCCAAAGCCGTGGATCTGGTGGTCGGCGAGTCGGCGTGCTCCGGCGTGGCCCGATTGGCCACGATCGCGGTCCACGCCGGGACGCTTGGAGCCCAGGCCGACGAGCTGCAGTGGATCACTCGTAGGAGAGCGTTTCGAGTGGTCCTCAGCCCGGATGGTCTGCGCGCCGGATCCTTTCCGAACTGTCGGGAGATGCTCACGAGCCGGGCAAGAGAGTCATAACTGCCGCCGGGGCTTGCGGGCCGTGGGCGAGGGGCGACGGCTGGGCATCGTGTAGGACATGGCTTGCGGTAGGTTCTTGGGCATGGCGTCTAGCACCGACGGGGAAGGGCACCAATGGTTACGGCAACGGACGAGAAGGTCCGTGAGAACAGGCTGCGCTGCATGGCTGATCGCCAGGGCCTGCGGCTCGTGAAGTCGCGGAGACGCGACCCACGCGCCATCGACCATGGCGGCTGGATGATCGTGGACGAAGCGACGAACGGGATCGTGGCCGACACCGAGGCCATCGGGCGTCCGTCATGTTCGCCCGGTGGCGTCGAGCGCTATCTGAACGGGGGCGAGTGATGACGGAGGGCATCTACACCGAAGCCGTGCAGCGTCTGCGCGACATCCGACCGAAGCGCGACGCGCTGCCCCTGGCCCCGGATGAAGAGGTGCAGCGTACGAAGGTGCGCGAGCTCGAGGACCAGGCGATCCGCGTCCTTCTCGATGTGGATGCGGAGACCAACGAAGGCGCCCTGGAGGCGGCCCGGGAGTCACTGAACGAGAGGTGGCTGTTCTCAGTGCTGCTCGGGCGGGCTGCCGAGACTCTGCAGACCCGGCGGGCATCGGGCGGCGATGCGTGATGCAAGCCCCAGCTACAGGCACGATCGTCGAACGAGGCGGCGCAGGCGGCGCTGCGGGCGCCCGCAGAAGGAAGTCAACCGCGGAGCTCCTGGAGCGTTGAGTTCGCCAGTCGCGGCCTTAGGCACGTCGTAATAGGTCTAGAGCAGTCCCGGGGATAATAAGCTCGCCCGACACGTCCAACGAAAGGATCCGCAATGGCCATCGGACTCAGAATCAAGTTCTCCGGGGGGACCCAGGAGCAGTACATCGCGGTCCACGACCAGCTCGACATCGAGAACAGGCCACCGCACGGGCTGATCTTCCACTCGTCCGGCCCGGTGGAGGGAGGCTGGGGAGTCCTCGACTTCTGGCACAGCCGTAACGCCTTCGACCAGTTCGCTCAAAGCCGGCTCATGCCGGTCGTCGCAGAGCTCGGCGACCGCGGGTTCCCCGAGCCGCCGGACATCAAGGAGTTCCCAGTCCACAACTACACCACGCCCACGCTCTAGCCTCGGTCTCGGTCGCGGTGACGCGGTCATCTTGGCTCTTGCCAATGCCGAGGCCTGCGGCGTGACGTGCGATGCGGAACGATTCCGCCACCAGCCCCCTCTAGCAGGTGAGGGCGCGTCGGCGGCAGTGGACACGCCCTCTGCAGCGGCCGTGAGCGTGCGGGGGCTCGTCAAGTCATACGGAGCCGTGCGAGCGCTCGCGGGCGTCGACCTCGACGTGGCCCACGGCACGGTCCTGGGCCTGCTCGGGCCCAACGGCGCCGGCAAGACGACGATCGTTCGCATCCTCACGACTCTGCTCACGCCCGACGCGGGGCGTGCGCAGGTGTTGGGTTTGGACGTGGCCCGCGATGCGGCGCAGCTCCGCCAGCGGATCGGGCTGGCCGGCCAGTACGCGGCGGTGGACGAGAACCTGACCGGGCTCGAGAACCTGACGATGGTCGGACGGCTCTATGGCAAGCCTCGTGCCGCTGCCAGGCGGCGCGGTCGCGAGCTGCTCGAGCGGTTTGAACTGCTCGATGCCGCCAACCGTCCGGCGAAGACCTACTCCGGGGGCATGCGTAGGCGCCTGGACCTGGCCGCTGCGCTCGTAGCGGAGCCGCCCGTGCTGTTCCTGGATGAGCCCACAACCGGCCTGGACCCCCGCAGCCGGCTGCAGTTGTGGGAGACCATCGAGCTGCTGGTCGCCGAGGGGACGACCGTGTTGCTGACCACCCAATACCTCGACGAGGCCGACCGTCTCGCGACGGAGATCGCCGTCATCGACCAGGGACGGGTACTCGCCAGTGGAACGCCGGATCAGCTGAAGGATCGGGTCGGCGGCGAGCGCCTGGAGGTCCGCCTCGAGGCGATCGGTCAGGCCGAGACCGCCGCGCGGGCGCTGATGGCGATGAGCGACGACCCGCCCACCATGGAGGGCGACATGGTCGTTGTGGGGGTCCGCCGGCGGGACGGTGCGATCGTGGATGCGGTGCGTCGGCTCGACGAAGCCGCCGTCGGCGTCGATGACATCACGTTGCGCCGCCCGACCCTCGACGATGTCTTCCTTGCGCTGACCGGCCATGCGGCTGAGGCGAACGTTGGGGCGCGCTCGGGGGAGGGGCCCGGGTGAGGCGACTCGTGACCGACACGATGGTTATCGCCGAGCGCAATCTGGTTCGGCTTCCGCGGGCACCGGAGCTGCTGCTCGCGTTCACCGTTCAGCCGATCATGTTCCTGTTGCTGTTCCGCTACGTGTTCGGTGGCGCGATCAGGACACCGGGGTATAGCTACGTCGACTACCTGGTGCCCGGGATCACGGTGCAGAACATCGCATTCGGTGGCTTCGTCACCGCAATCGGCCTCAACGAGGATCTGCACAAGGGGCTCATCGACCGCTTTCGCTCGCTGCCGATGGCACGGCCGGCCGTACTCGCCGGGCGCACTTCGGCCGACATCCTCACGAATGCGCTGTCGGCGACGATCCTGGTCGTAACGGGCCTTATCATCGGCTTCTCATTTCACACGGGTCTCCCCGAGGCGATCGCCGGCTTTGGCCTGCTGATGCTCTTCGGCTACGCGTTCTCGTGGGTGTTCGCCTATCTGGGGATGCTCGTCTCCACACCTGAGGCTGCCAACTCGGTCGGGTTCATAGCCGTCTTCCCGCTGACGTTCATCTCCTCAGCGTTCGTGCCCGTCCAGTCGATGCCTGAACCGCTGCGGGCGTTCGCAGAAGTGAACCCGTTCACGATCACTGTGGATGCCATGCGCTCGCTGTGGCTCGGAGCCCCGGCGAGGAACAACGTGTGGGAGGCCTTCGTATGGGCGCTGGTGATCATCGCGGTGTTCGCGCCCCTGGCGGTAGCGCGCTACCGGCACGCGGCGGGTGGTTGAGGGCAGCGGTCCGCGGCCTGTGTCACCCGCGGCTGCGAGAGGCACCGCTCTGCCCGGACTGTGCGGCGTCGGCGGAGGCGCGGCTTCGTAGGCGCTGCGGGTCGAGGTTCGACAGCGCGTCGTCGTCCGGCCTGCCCTGATCAAGCAATCACGCCGGCCATAGCAGGCGAGCTCCAACGGCGTGTGCTCCATGCTGACGGGGTCCAATCGGCTAACCCGCAGGGCGTCGTCCAGCGGGGCCCATAGGATCCGCGGTAGCGAGGCAAGGGAGCGATACGGTGTTTACGGAGGTGCTCGTAGGAGTTGACGGCAGGCCCTACGGTCGCGACGCGGTCGCGCTTGCCTCCCGCTTGACCGATGCCGATGGGAGGTTGACGCTCGCGCACGTGCACCCCGGCGAGCTGAATCGACTGCATGCGATCAAGCGCAGTCGGCTGGACGAAGAGCGCGAAGCCTCGACCAAGCTGCTCGAACAGGAGCGGGCGTCAGCAGATGTCGAGGCCGAGTTGGTCAGCGTCGTGGCCGCGAGCCCGGGTGGTGGCCTGCACCAGCAGGCCGAGGAGCGGGGCGCGGACCTGATCGTGGTCGGCTCATGCAGCCACGGTGCTCTCGGCCGGGTGATGCTTGGCGACGACACCCGCGCCGCACTCAACGGCGCACCCTGTGCGGTCGCGATCGCTTCCCGCGGCTACGCCGAGCACCCAAACCCCATCGAGCGCATCGGCGTCGGCTACAACGGGTCGCCCGAGAGCAAGGCGGCCCTTGCGACAGCCCACAAGGTGGCGACCGCAACGAACGGGACGGTTCAGGTTCTTGAAGTCGTCGCGATACCGGCCTACACATACACTGGCCTGATCGGCTCAACCACGGAGGGTATAGATGTGATCCTCTCGGAAGCCAACGTCCACCTGCAGGAGCTGCCTGACGTTGAGGGCCGTGCGGTCTACGGTGTGGCGGGCGAGGAGCTGGCTGCCCTCGGCGATGAGGTGGACATGCTGGTGGTGGGCTCGCGTAGCTACGGCCCGGTCCGCCGCCTGGTGCTCGGCAGCACATCCGACTATCTGCAGCGCCACGCACGCTGCTCGCTGCTCGTCCTGCGCCGCGTCACGGACGACGCAACAGCCGAGTGACTTCACCTGACGGTCCCAGCCCATCGGGATCGGAACGTTGCGTGTTGGGTGCAATGCACATGGCTGACCCGTGATTCCTGGCCGCCCAGACCGTGATGGTCGGGGACACGCTCGGGGCCCGCAGACCGCGCCAGCGAGAGGCCCATACGTTGATCGCCGGCTCCCGCAAGAGGCGCGAATGCGGCACCGCTAAACGTAGCCGCGGTGTCTGCGCAGACGTCCTGCCTCGACGACGCGTTCGATGCCCAGCTCATAGGCTGCGACTCGCATTGACACCCGGTTCGCCTGGGCGCGCTCCTGCACCTCGCTGTAGGCCCGGCGCATCCTCTTGGCGAGTCGGTCGTTCACCTCGCGCTCGTCCCAGCCAAAGTGCTGGAGGTTCTGGGCCCACTCGAAGTAGGACACGATCACGCCGCCAGCGTTGGCGAGCACATCAGGGATCACCAGGACGCCATTTTCGTTGAGGATCTCATCCGCTTCCGGTGTGGTCGGGTTGTTCGCACCCTCGACCACCATCCGGGCGCGCACAGAGCTGGCATTGGCGGCGTGCAGGGCACCGCCGAGAGCCGCAGGGATCAAGACCTCGCAGTCGAGCGCGATCAGCTCCTCGGGCGGGATCGCCTCGGTATCGCTTGCACGCCCTGCATCCGGGTACTCCACTAGTGTGCCGCCGCCGGCAAGATGACGCAACAGCGAGGCGGGGTCGATACCGGTCCCGGAGTGGATTGCTCCGCTCGTGTTGGAAACGGCGACAATCCTGCATCCCAGGCGGGCCATGATCCGCGCCGCCCACGACCCGACGTTTCCGAAGCCCTGAATGGCGACGCGCGTAGCGCCTGCTTGTAGATGCAGTGCGCGAGCAGCCTCGCTATACGCGTGAACCACGCCGCGTCCAGTCGCCGCCTCCCGCCCTAGCGTGCCGCCGAGCGAGACCGGCTTGCCCGTGACTACCGCTGGGTTATCGCCGTGCAACTTTCCGTACTCGTCCATGATCCACGCCATCACCTGCGCGTTGGTGTTCACGTCCGGTGCGGGTATGTCGCGACTGGGGCCGAGAACGTCCCCAATCTTGTCTACGAACGCGCGCGTGACCAGCTCCAACTCATCCTCGGTGAAATCCTGTGCGGGGCAGTCGACGCCGCCCTTGGCGCCGCCAAACGGAACGTCGACGATTGCCGTCTTCCAGGTCATCAATGCCGCGAGCGCACGAACCTGATCGAGGCTCACGTGCGGGTGGTAGCGGATGCCGCCCTTGTACGGGCCACGTGCGGAATTGTGCTGTACCCGGTAGCCGGTAAAGACGTGCATCTCCTTGTCGGCGAGCCTGATCGGGATTTGGACCTGTACCTCCCGCTCCGCCGTCCGTACGACGCTTTGCAGGCCCTCTGCAATGCCCAGCCGATCAGCCGCGACGTCGAAGTAGTGCGACACGGCGTCGAAACTCGAGGTCTCAGTCGACATTGTCTACTCCTTGAGTCTCGCGGCCTTGGGCGCTGTGGCGCGCTCACGGCAGTTCGTCAGGCGGGCGGACCATCCGTCGCGGATCGTCCAGACGGCGGCGCCGGCAGCCTGGGCCTCCACGTGGCTCCGATCCCTGGGTCCGAATGTGCGTAGCAGCGCAAGAGCCGGTGACCAGCGGTCGATGGTCAGGTCGACCTGAGATCGATACGTCGCCCAGGGAGCCAGCCTGTCCACACACGGTGCCCTGAAGCTGGCTATCCTGCCCTGAGTCCTCTGGCCGCCGGGCAGGCCTGGGACGATGCTCACCGAATCCGGGCGGAAGAAGGGTGCGATGGCGTCAACGGCCGCCGGCCATGTCTCGCGGGCTCGGGCGCAATCCCCGTCGTGTGCGGGCACCAGACTCGGGACCAGCCCTTTGTTCGTGGGTGACGCCGCAGGCGTCATGACCTCTCCTGCGTCATCGTCGACTCCCTCGATCCAGTGTCGCGCTCGAAAGGCGGAGCGTCCGTCCAGTATCCCGCAGACCAGGTGCAGAGGACTCGCGCAACGCCTCGGGGTGTTAGCCCAGCGCGCCGGCCCAGACAGGGGGCACCTGCGCACTCCATAGGAAGACCCCGAATTCGCCGAATTCGAACGTCACGTCGCGCTCATGGCTCGCTCACCTGTCCGGTGGCCAGCCTATTTACCGGTGCAGACGAAGCCAACCACGCTCGTATCTTTGTTTGAAGACGATGTGATCGTGAACTTGCTGCTGCTTTCGTTTTTGACGCGCATCGAGTTGGGGGCACTCGTGCTGTTGGCGGTGCAAACGTAGCTACCCGTTTCGCTGTACACGGCGGAGCCCGACAGGGCGATGGTCACGGTTCCTGCTACGAGTTTTGCCGTGCCGAACACTGTGTGCGGCGAGGTCACGGCCGTACCGTTCGAGCTGTACACCGGGCCACCGGGACCGGTGGGACCAGTCGCGCCCGTGGAGCCGGTGATACCGGTAGCTCCGGTCACTCCATTCGAGCCTTTGGCCCCGGCGACACCGGTGGCTCCAGTGGAGCCGACCGTGCCTGTGGAGCCAGTGGCCCCAGTGAGTCCGGTCGCCCCTGTCGCGCCGGTCACGCCGTTGGAGCCTGCCGGACCCGTGGAGCCGGTTGTGCCCGCCGAGCCAGTGGCACCCGTGGCCCCGGTCGCTCCGGTGACGCCGTTCGTGCCAGCGGCTCCGGTGGATCCCGTGTTGCCGGCTGCGCCCGTGGCACCGGTGCTCCCCGTCACGCCCGCTACACCCTGGGCTCCGGTCGCTCCGGTCGCGCCCGTGGCTCCGTTGGATCCCGCGGCGCCGGTGGCGCCTGTCGAGCCCGTGGCGCCGGCTGTACCAGCGGAGCCAGTGGCACCCGTCGTGCCGGCGGCGCCTGTTGCACCGTTCGCGCCTGTCGAGCCGGTGGCGCCGGCTGTACCAGCGGAGCCAGTGGCACCCGTCGTGCCGGCGGC
>Ga0209048_10000280_pt1 | contig 56168 bp, 47 predicted proteins | sample FrelakmetCRP12CR_FD_187146 | JGI IMG/M metagenome (GOLD analysis project Ga0209048, IMG submission 187146) | Freshwater lake sediment microbial communities from the University of Notre Dame, USA, for methane emissions studies - CRP12 CR (SPAdes)... | ecosystem: Environmental > Aquatic >...
GCTCATGGTGAGCGGTGCCAGCGAAGCTCACCTGTGGGTGTTCGACGGCGAGAAGGGGTTGCTGCGGACCCTCGAGCGCGACGAGGCGGCGATGGCCGCAATCCGAGAGGCTTGGGACGTGTTCCAACGCTTCCTGGACACCGACACACCGCCGCCGCTGGTCGAGGCCGATACGGTGCATCGCGAGGATGCGGCATGGGCTACAACGGCCCAGGAGTACGCACAGGCCAAGCAGGCAGCCCAGGCAGCAGATGCGGCGCTGGATCGCGCCAAGGAGGCTCTGGTGGCCTTGGCGGAGCACCCTCGTGAGCAGGGCGCTGGCGTGACGGTCACGCAGTTCTGGAAGGCCGGGAACGTCGACTACAAGAAGGTCGTCGAGCTGCGTGGGGTCGACCTCGAGAAGTACCGCGGGAAGGGGCGCGAGGAGGTGCGGATCAGCGTGGCGACGTGATCGCGCGCGGCGGCGGTGGCTTCGGCCCCGTCACCGCGCATCCCACGCCACTCTAGGCCCGCGGCAAGGTCAATACAGGGTAGAGGAACCATGTACTTGTGGCTACATGGTGGCTACATGGCCGAACTCGCCACAAGTGCAAACGGCCCCAAATGGGGCCGTCTTCATAGTTGGAGGCGCGACCCGGAGTCGAACCGGGCTATACGGATTTGCAATCCGGTGCATAACCGCTTTGCTATCGCGCCTTGGGGTCGAATTTTCACACAACGCCCCCCGCTCTTCGGCGCCGAACATTCAGTTCGCGCGTTGAGGACTGGGCGACGCGCAACGCTCACAGACAAGAAAGGGAAGCCGCGGCTTCCCTTCTTAAGCTGAACTGGAGCGGGAGACGAGTCTCGAACTCGCGACCTCAACCTTGGCAAGGTTGCGCTCTACCAACTGAGCTACTCCCGCACTTCACGCCGCGATCCCCACGTTGCGGAATCTGACGAGTCGTGAATTGTACATAGGATCTAGAGCCCCGCCGCAGGCTGGTCGCCGCGCCTGCGTCAGGGGGTCAGTGCGTCAGCAACTCGGTCGCACCGACCGCCGGCGCCGCAGCCTCGGCCTTGGGTTCGACCTTTGGGGGCTCTTCGTCGGGCAGTGGTTGTGGTGCCGACTCTAGGGCGAGCTCCAGCACCTGGTCGATCCACTTCACCGGAACGATCTCCAGACGGTTCTTGACGTTCTCCGGAATCTCCTGCAAGTCCTTCGCGTTCTCTTCGGGAATCAACACGGTCTTGATGCCGCCACGGTGCGCGGCAAGCAGCTTCTCCTTTAGCCCGCCGATCGCGGTGACCTCGCCGCGAAGCGTGATCTCGCCAGTCATCGCGACATCCGCCTTCACCGCAATGCCAGTCAACGCGGACACGAACGCGAGTGTCATCGCCGCGCCGGCACTCGGCCCGTCCTTGGGCGTCGCGCCGTCGGGGACGTGGATGTGCACGTCGCGCTTCTCGAACAGCTCGTCCTTGATGCCAAGCCTGCGGGCGCGGCTGCGCACGACCGAGCGCGCGGCCTCTACCGACTCCTTCATCACGTCGCCGAGCGAGCCGGTGCGGATGATGTTGCCTTTGCCCGGCATCACTGCGGCCTCGATCGTCAGCAGGTCGCCACCAACCTCGGTCCACGCCAGGCCAACCACCTGGCCGACCTGGTTCTGCTTCTCGGCGCGCCCGAAGTCGTACTTGCGCACGCCCAGAAAGTCGTTCAGATTCGTTTCGGCGACGACGACCTTCTCGGTGTAGGTCTTGAGCTGAACGCCTTTGACCACCTTGCGACAGATCTTGCTGATCTCGCGTTCGAGCGAGCGAACGCCAGCCTCGCGCGTGTAGTAGCGGATGATCCCGCGAATGGCATCCTCTGTAACCTCTAGTTCGGTCGCCTTCACGCCGTTGTTCTTCTGTTGTTTGGGCAGCAGGTAGCGCAGCGCGATATTGAGCTTCTCGTCCTCGGTGTAGCCGGCGAGGCGGATCACTTCCATCCGGTCCAGCAGCGCCGGCGGAATGCTCATCGAATTGGACGTGGCGATGAACATCACGTCGCTGAGGTCGAAATCGACCTCGACGTAATGGTCGCTGAAGGTGTGGTTCTGTTCGGGGTCGAGCACCTCGAGCAACGCGCTCGACGGGTCGCCGCGGAAGTCCATGCCGAGCTTGTCGATTTCGTCGAGCAGGAACAGCGGGTTTCGGGTGCCGATCTTCGACAGGCTCTGCAGCACCTTGCCCGGCATCGAGCCGATGTAGGTGCGGCGGTGGCCGCGGATCTCGGCCTCGTCGCGCATGCCTCCGAGCGCCATGCGGACGAACTTGCGGCCGGTGGCGCGCGCCACGCTTTGACCGAGCGAGGTCTTGCCCACGCCCGGCGGACCGACCAGGCATAGGATCGGCGCCTTGACCTTGTCGACGCGCTGCTGCACCGCGAGGTACTCGAGGATCCGGTCCTTGACCTTCTCGAGCCCATAGTGGTCTTCGTCGAGCACGGTGGCGGCGTTGGCGAGGTCGTGCTTGATCTTGGTCTTCTTGCTCCATGGCAGGTTGACCAGGGTGTCGATGTAGTTTCGCACCACGGTCGCTTCGGCCGACATCGGCGACATCAGCTTGAGCTTCTTCAGCTCGGCGTCGACCTTCTTGCGCGCCTCCTTGGGCATGCGCGCAGCGACGATCTTCTTCTCGAGTTCCTCGAGGTCGGCGCCCTCCTCGCCGTCGCCAAGCTCCTTCTGGATCGCCTTGACCTGCTCGTTCAGGTAGTACTCGCGCTGGCTCTTCTCCATCTGGCGCTTGACACGGCCGCGGATGCGCTTTTCCACCTGAAGGATGTCGACCTCATGCTCGAGCAGTTCGAGCAGCTTCTCGAGCCGCTTGTCCACCGCGAACAGGTCGAGCACCGACTGCTTGTTCTCGAGCTTGAGCGGCAGGTGGGCAGCGATCGTGTCCGCGAGGCGGCCAGCGTCGTCGATGCCCGCGATAGAGGTCAGGATCTCGGGCGGGATCTTCTTGTTGAGCTTGACGTACTGGTCGAACTGCTGCGTCACCGCGCGGCGCAATGCCTCGATCTCGGCCTTCGGATCGGTCTCGGGCGGCACCGGCATGACCTCAGCCACGAAATGCTCGCCGTTGTCGCTGATGCCGAGCGTGTTGGCGCGCTGCGCGCCTTCGACCAGCACCTTCACGGTGCCGTCGGGGAGCTTGAGCATCTGCAGGATGCTCGAAACGCAGCCGACTTCGAACATGTCGTCGGGCTTGGGCTCGTCCTTACCGGCGGCGCGCTGCGCGACGAGCATGATCTGTCGGCCAGCCTCCATCGCCGCCTCGAGGGCCTTGATCGACTTCGGGCGCCCGACGAACAGCGGGATCACCATGTGCGGGAATACGACGACGTCGCGCAACGGTAGCAGCGGCATCGTGATCACGACAGCGGGAAGAACGGAATGTCCAGACATTTCTCACCTCTCCTTCCCGATGCCATCTGGGGCCCCGGACTCGTATTGCAAGAAGCAGGTGGCGCGCCTGTTGCAAGCACCTGGACAGCGGGACTTCAGGCGCTTGCCTTCGCCTGCTCCTTGTAGACCAGCAACGGCTTGGCGCCGTCTTCGATCGTGTGCTCGTCCAACACCACCTTGGTCACGCCATCGAGCGTGGGCAGTTCGAACATGGTGTCGATCAGTGACTGCTCCATGATCGAGCGCAGACCGCGCGCACCGATCTTGCGCGCGAGCGCCTTGCGGGCGATGGCGGCCAAGGCCGACGGCCGGATCTCCAGGTCGACGCCGTCCATTGCAAACAGCTTCTGGTACTGCTTGACAAGGGCGTTCTTCGGCTCGGTCAGGATGCGCACCAGCGCATCGTCGCTCAGCTCGCCGAGAGTCGCGACGACCGGAAGCCGACCGACCAGCTCGGGTATCAGGCCGAACTTGATCAGATCCTCGGGCTCGACTTCGCGGAAGACATCCGACGCCTTGCGATCGCTCTTGCTCTTGACCGTTGCACCAAAGCCGATGCCCGACTTCTCCGACCGGTTCTGGATCACCTTTTCCAGCCCGTCGAACGCGCCACCGCAGATGAAAAGGATGTTCGTGGTGTCGATCTGCAGAAAGTCCTGGTTCGGATGCTTGCGCCCTCCCTGCGGCGGCACCGAGGCCATCGTGCCCTCCACCAGCTTGAGCAGTGCCTGCTGGACCCCCTCGCCCGACACGTCTCGCGTGATCGACGGGTTGTCGGCCTTGCGCGAGATCTTGTCGATCTCATCGATGTAGACGATGCCGCGCTGTGCGCGCTCGACGTCGTAGTTGCAGTTTTGCAGCAGCTTCTGGATGATGTTCTCGACGTCCTCGCCGACGTAGCCGGCTTCGGTCAACGTGGTCGCGTCGGCGATCACGAACGGTACGTTCAGCAACCGGGCAAGCGTCTGTGCGAGCAGCGTCTTGCCCGAGCCGGTCGGGCCAATGAGCAGGATGTTGCTCTTCGACAGCTCGATCTCGTCCTTGGTCGAGCTCATGTGCTTGAGCCGCTTGTAGTGGTTGTACACCGCCACCGCCAGCGTCTTCTTGGCAGGCTCCTGCCCGATCACGTACTGGTCCAGGCTTGCCTTGATCTCACCCGGAACCGGCAGGTCGGATTTCTGCGCGCGCGTCTGCGCTTCCTCGGCCGGCACCTCGTCGCGGATGATGTCGTTGCACAGCTCGATGCACTCGTCGCAGATGAACACCGACGGGCCGGCAATCAGCTTCTTCACCTCGTGCTGGCTCTTGCCGCAGAACGAGCAGTACAGGACCTTTTCGCTGGAGGAACCTCGTTTCTCGGCCATGGGGGTCAGTTTGCGCAAGGAATCGTCAGGGAATCGTCAAGGGATCATAGTGCAAACAGACGCTGCACCGCGTCGGCAAGAAGCGCCGGCTTTCCGGTCCTGTTTCGACCCGCTGCGTGCCTGCTCACGCCCGCTTGGAGATCACCTGGTCGATCAGTCCGTACTCCCTGGCTTCGTCGGCCGACATGAAGAAATCGCGCTCAGAATCGAGTCTGATCTTCTCCAGCGACTGACCGGTGCGTTCGGCGAGGATGACGTTCAGGCTTTCGCGCAGCTTAAGGATCTCGCGCGCCTGGATCTCGATGTCGGAGGCCTGCCCCTGCGCGCCGCCGGAAGGCTGGTGGATCATTACGCGCGAGTTCGGCAGCGCGAACCGCTTGCCCTTCGCGCCCGCAGCCATCAGGAACGAACCCATGCTGGCCGCGATGCCCAGGCACATCGTGGAGACGTCGGGTTTGATGAACTGCATGGTATCGAAGACCGACATGCCAGCGCTGACCGACCCGCCGGGAGAATTGATGTAGAGCGAAATGTCCTTGTCGGGGTTCTCGCTCTCGAGGAAGAGCAACTGCGCAACGACCACATTGGCCGTCTGGTCATTCACCGGGCCGACGAGGAAGACGATGCGCTCGCGCAGCAATCGACTGTAGATGTCGTAGGCACGTTCGCCGCGGCCTGAGGTCTCGATGACCATCGGCACCAGGCCCAAGTCTTGCGTGTCCAGCGCGCTCATTAGATTTCCTTGCAAGTCGAAGCCTCAATCTTGGGGCTCATTATGTCGCCGCAAGAGCCGCGTGAGGCACGCCCCCGGGCGAGACCGGTGCCAGGCCAGCGGCGCGCCGAAAGGGAACAGCGTGCTGCAGGCTGCTCAACCGGCCATCAATTCATCGAACGGCAGCATCTTGTCGATCACCTTTGCCTGGCCGAGTACGAACTGGGTCACGTTGTTTTCGACCACCACCGCCTCGACCTCCGCCATGCGCTGGCGGTCACCCAGATACCAACGCATCACTTCGGACGGCTTCTCGTAGCTCTGAGCCATCTCTTCGATGTGGGCTTGCAGCTGATCCGGACGCGCCTGCAGGCTGTTCGAGCGCACCAGTTCGGCGACGACGAGCCCCAGCCTCACTCGTCGCTCGGCCTGTGCCTTGAACAGCTCGGCCTGGATCGGCACCTTCTCGGCGTCCTTCACGCCGCGCTTCTTCAGGTCCCCGCGTGCCGATTCGACCATGCGCTCCGTTTCGCCCTCGACCAGTGAAACCGGCAGGTCGAGTTCGGCGCTCTTGACCAAGGCGTCCATCACGGCTGCCTTGTTGCGCGCCAGTACGCGGAACTTCACCTCGCGCGTCAGGTTCTTGCCGATGTCGACGCGCAACGCCTCGACGGTGCCGTCCTTGATACCGAGCGACTTCGCGAGCGCATCGTTGACCTCGGGCAAGTGCTGCGCCTCGATCTTCTTGAGCGTGACCATGAAGTCGGCTTCCTTGCCGGCCACGTCCTTGCCCTGGTAGTCGGCCGGGAACTGCAGCGCAAACGTCTTCGACTCGCCGGCCCTCATTCCGCGCACGGCGCTCTCGAACGCAGCGAGCATCTGCCCCTCACCGATGATGAACTGGAACGCGTCGGCCTTGCCGCCCTCGAAGGGAACGCCGTCGATCTTGCCCTCGAAGTCGATCGTCACGCGGTCGCCTTCCGCCGCGGCTTCGCCCTGCGGCCGCAGCGCGAAGCTGCGCCGCTGCTTGCGCAGGATCGCGAGCGTCTTTTCGATCGCTGCGTCGGTGACCTCGGTCGCCACGCGCTCGATTTCGGCCGCGCCCAGGTCGCCGAGCTTGACTTCGGGATAGATCTCGAAGGTCGCGTCGAAAGCGAGTTCGCCTTCGGGTGCACCCTCCTTCTCGGCAATGCGCGGCGCCCCGGCGACGCGCAACTTGGCTTCCGTTGCGGCGTCGGCAAAGGCCTGCCCGACCTTGTCGTTCATGACCTCGTAGTGCACCGAGTAGCCGAAACGCTGCGTCACGACGCTCATCGGCACCTTGCCTGGCCGGAACCCCGACGCCTTGACCGTACGTGCGAGCTTGCGCAGCCGCGACTCGACCTCGCGGTTGATCGTGTCGGCAGGCAGACGCAGCGTGATGCGCCGCTGGAGCTTGTCCAGGGTCTCAACGGTGACGGGCATGATGGCTCGAGCTTTCTGTTTTCGTTGCTGGTGCGCGGGGGGGGACTCGAACCCCCATACCATCGCTGGCGTCAGGACCTAAACCTGGTGCGTCTACCAATTTCGCCACCCGCGCGGATGTCTTCAGGACGGCGGGATCGCCACCGCGACCCCTTCCAGGCCGTTAGGCTATGGTCCGGTCAGCCGGGCATTTTAGCCGCGCGCGGCGGCGGTACCCCGGTCGGACTGATTGACCCAGGATAGCGCCGCGCAAGCACGGGACAGCACCTTCAGCTCGGGCCCCTCGCTTTCGTAGCAGCCGCTTGGCTGGGCCACGGTCTGCGCTCGTCCGGACGCTCGCGGCCACAGCGCCCCTCGCCGAAGATCGCCAGCGTGGACAATGCAAGCCTGTGAGCGCGAACCACTACGAGAATTTCCCCGTCGCGTCGCTGCTTTGTCCGCCGGCGCTGCGCCCTGCGATCGCTGCGATCTACACCTTTGCGCGCGTCGCGGACGATCTGGCGGACGAGGGTCCGGCGTCGGCGGAGTGCCGTCTCAATGACCTAGCCACGTACGAGAACGACCTCCACGCTGTCGCTGCAGGGAATGCGCCTTCGTCGCCGCGCTGGCGGCCTGTGTTCGAAGCTCTGGCGGACGCGATTCACCGCCACGCGCTACCGCTGCCGCTGCTGACCGACCTGCTGAGCGCCTTTCGCCAGGACGTGCTGAAGCAGGTGTACGCCGACCGCGCCGAACTGCTCGACTACTGCCGGCGGTCGGCCAACCCGATCGGCCGCATGCTGTTGCATCTGTACGGCATCGACGACGCAGACGCGCTGCGTCGCTCGGATGCGATTTGCAGCGCACTTCAGCTGACGAACTTCTGGCAGGACCTGTCGGTGGACCGCCGGCGCGGCCGCCTGTACGTGCCTCTGTCGGAGTGCAGCCGTCGCGCGGTGGCGCCTGCCTCGCTGCTGGCAGGAGAGGACGGGCCCGAAGCGCGTGCGCTGGTCGCTGACATGGTGGCCTGGGCGCGCTCGATGATGCTTCAGGGCGCGCCGCTGGCGCATCGCATCGGCGGACGTGCGGGCTGGGAACTTCGCTTCGTGGTGCAGGGCGGCCTGCGCATCCTGGACCGTATCGAGCAGAGCGACTTCGACGCGCTGCGCGAGCGACCGGCACTGGGCTGGCGCGACGCGCCGGCGCTGTGTCGGGGCGTGCTGACGATGCGCTCGCCGCGCAGCCTCGCCTGCAAGGAACCCGCGTGACGCCAGAGCAATACGTGCAGGACAAGGCAGCACACAGCGGCTCGAGCTTCTACTATGCTTTCCTGTTCCTGAGCCCGCCGCGTCGCGCAGCGATCACCGCGTTCTACGCCTTCTGCCGCGAAATCGACGACGTCGTCGATGAAGTCAGCGATCGCACGACAGCGGCCGCCAAGCTTGCCTGGTGGCGCGGTGAAGTCGCGGCCAGCTTCGATGGCCGCGCCAGCCACCCGGTCATGCACGCACTCGTTCCGCACGCTGCCACTTATGGCATCACGCCCGCTCATCTGATGCAGGTGATCGAGGGCTGCCAGATGGACCTCGAGCAGACACGCTTCCTCGACTATCCCGGGCTCGTGCTCTATTGCCACCGCGTCGCGGGCGTTGTCGGAGAGGTGGCGGCAAACATCTTCGGCCGCAGCGAAGAAGCGACCGTGGGCTACGCGCACCGCCTCGGCCTTGCGATGCAGTTGACCAACATCATCCGCGACATCGGTGACGACGCGCGCCGGGGGCGGATCTACCTGCCGCTGTCCGAACTGCAACGCTTCGACGTGGCGGACCACGCTTTGCTGCGCAACCGACCGCCGTACGCCTATGGCGAGCACTTCGACGCGCTGATGCGATTTCAGGCCGAGCGCGCCCATCGTTGCTACGACGAAGCGCTGGCGCTACTGCCCGAGGCTGACCGCCAGGCTCAGAAGCCCGGTCTGATGATGGCCAACATCTACCGCACCCTATTGCGCGAGATCGAGGCCAGCGGCTTCCAGGTCCTTCACCAGCGCATTGCCCTGACGCCGCTGAGGAAGCTCTGGCTCGCGATGCGAACCCACTGGCGAGGGCGGTGATGCGCCTGGCCGTCGTCGGCGGCGGCTGGGCCGGGTTAGCCGCAGCGGTCGAGGCCACTGTGCGTGGCCATGCGGTCACGCTGATCGAGATGGCGCCGCAGCTCGGCGGACGCGCCCGACGGGTCGAAAGCGCCGGCTTGGCGCTCGACAACGGCCAGCACATCCTGATCGGGGCCTACACCGAGACGCTCCGTCTGATGGAGCGTGTGGGCGCCGATCCGCGCTGCCTGCTGTGGCGCACGCCGCTGCGGCTGGAGTTCGCCGACGGCGGCAGCTTCGCCTTGCCCCCAGGTTCGCCCGGGCTCGCCTTTGCACGCGCCGCCCTGGGGCGCACCGGCTGGCGCTGGAGAGACAAGCTCGCACTGCTGCGCGTCGCGTGCGGTTGGGCGGGCCGCGGATTTCGTTGCGACGACGCTCTGACGGTCGCACAACTTGCGGCACGCCTACCCGCAAGCGTGCTGATGGACCTGATCGATCCACTGTGCGTCGCAGCGCTGAACACACCGGCGGCGCAGGCCAGTGCGAGCGTGTTCCTGCGCGTGCTGCACGATGCGTTGTTCGCCGGCCGCGGTTCGGCCGACCTGCTGCTGCCACGAGTCGACCTCGGGGCGCTGTGGCCCGATGGCGCTGGCGCGTGGCTCGCCAACGCAGGCTCCGAACTGCGGCTGTCGCGCCGCGTCGTGCGACTCGAGCCGCACGGGTTCGCGTGGCGGGTCGACGGCGAAGTCTTCGATGCCGTTATCCTGGCCACCAGCGCGGTCGAAGCCGCGCGCCTCGCGCGCCCCGTCGCGGCGGCTTGGGCGGACTGCGCCGATGCGCTGCGCCACGAACCGATCATCACCATCGTCTTGCGCAGCGAGGGTACGCGCCTGCCGCAGCCCATGCTTGCGTTGCACAACAGCGCCACAGCGCCAGCGCAATTCGCGTTCGACCTCGGGCCATTGCGCGGCTTCCCCGGAGTGCTGGCCTTCGTGATCAGCGCCGCCAGCGCCTGGGCCGAACGCGGAGCCGAAGTGACACTGGCCGCCACCGTGGAGCAGGCACGGGCCGCGCTCGGCGCGCACCTTCAGGGCCCGCTGCAACCGTTGCGCACCCTCACCGAAAAGCGTGCGACGCTGTTGTGCACGCCCGGCCTGCGCCGGCCTTCGCCGCGAATCGCCGACGGCCTGCTCGCGGCCGGCGACTATGTCGCAGGACCGTACCCTTCCACGCTCGAAGGTGCCGTGCGCGCCGGCGTTGCCGCCATACTCGCCCTCGGACTTCCGGCCTGAGCCTCCGCCGACAAACGCAGTCGACCCTAGCGCCGAGGTGGTTGCGGTGGAAGACGCAGTGTCGCGACTTGCCTCAGCGGCGCGCGAATGGCGCCGCCAACGGCTCGCCGATGAACAAGCCCTGCTGCGGCCAGGCCACGCTCTTCCAGTACGCCTCGATCAGGCTGGCTCCCTGCACGTACTGGAGCAACAACACTTGCGGATGCGGGAACTTCTGCGGATGCGAGCAGGGTTCGCTGACGGTGCCATAGCTCGCCGTCGCGCCCGACGCGATCCAGGCCTTGGCCGTCATCTGGCCGCTGTGGCCGTCGAGTTCGCCGCCCGTCGATGTCAGGTGGTCGCCCATTGCACCCGGCACCCAGCCGATGCGGTCGAGCGCGTCGACCTTGACCGCGCCGGTCATGTAGAGCAGAACATGGTCCACGTCCTCGAGCGCGGAGGTCGTCACCAGATGCACATCCACTCCTACCCCTTTGATTCGTCCTGGCGGAGGAAACAGCCGCGCGCGCGAACTGCGCGCCGGGTCAGGGGTGGTGACGTAGTACGCGTTTACCGGTGGTGCACCACGCAGGCCCAGCGTGAAGTCGGATGCGACGCCGCGCAGAATCATGGCCTTGGCTCCGGCAATGTCGTCGGCCGCTAGCAGCATCGACAGCCGCAGGCCCAGATCGCCATAGGGCCGCGTCGAGCTGGAGTTGAAGTACGGTGAATGGCGAAACGGCGGATCGCAACTCTTCTTGCACAGTTCATCGTCGAATCCGAACGCCAGCGCGGCAGTCAGTGAGTTGCAGGCCACCGCGTAGGGTTGTACCCAGGCGAGAGCCAGTGCTTGGGCACGCGCGCCGAAATGCGCCGAGACGCGATGATCGAAGTCGCGAAACTCGTCGGCGGTCAGCGACGGCCGCAGCGGGAGTTCGACGCGCAGAACCTGTTCCGGCGCGAGCTTGCGAGCTTGAACGTAGAACTCGCCGACCTCGACCGAGTACGGATCGGCAGAGTTAATCACCAGACCGATGTCGCTCTTCGTCAACCGGCCGGCGATGCGCGGCACCGCGATCCACGTGCGCGCCTTGGTCGCCGATGCGGCCGCTTGTGCCGGTGACGGAGCCGGCGCTGCCGCGGCGCTCACGGCGGCAGTTGAAGGGTTGGCGGGCAGCGAAGCGCGCGCATCGACGCTGGGCACCTGCCCCGGCGAGCCCATGCCGCACGCGTTCAGCGCCGGAGCTGCCGTCGCGAGCCAGGTCGCAAGCCGCACGCCGAGCGTTCGCCTGCGCAACGAGCCATTCATGCCGGCCGGACCCCGTTGGCAAGTCGGAGCTTCCATGATTTCCCGCAAGTCAGCATCCGATTCCGCGATGCAAGATGGGCGTGAACTGAGAGAGAATCCCTGCAATGACCAAGAAGGAGGGCACGGCGCCGACGATCCAGGTGCTCGAGCGTGCGTTTGGGCTTCTCGATGTGCTCGCGTCGTTCCAGGATCCGGTACCGTTGAAAGTGATCAGTGAACGGACAGGACTTCACCCGTCCACCGCGCATCGGATTCTGAATGATCTGGCCATTGGAGGCTTCGTCGAGCGACCACAAGCTGGAAGCTATCGTCTGGGCATGCGTCTGCTCGAACTGGGCAATCTGGTCAAGGCCAGACTCGATGTGCGCGAGGCTGCACTGGCCCCGATGCGAGAATTGCACCGGCTGACGAACCAGCCGGTCAACCTGTCGGTGCGCCAGGGCGACGAGATCGTGTACATCGAACGAAGCTACAGCGAGCGCTCCGGGATGCAGGTCGTGCGGGCGGTCGGCGGGCGTGCGCCGTTGCATCTGACTTCTGTCGGCAAGCTGTTCCTGGCGCAGGACGACATGCCGCGGGTGCGCGCTTATGCCACGCGCACTGGCTTGGCTGGCCATACGCGAAACAGCATCACTGAAATGGCTGCGCTCGAACGCGAACTGGTCAAGGTGCGCAAGCTGGGCATCGCGCGCGACGACGAAGAACTCGAACTCGGCGTGCGCTGCATGGCAGCAGGAATCTACGACGACCAGGACAGACTCGTCGCCGGACTGTCGATCTCGGCCCCGGCCGATCGGCTCGAGGAGGCCTGGATCGACCGCCTTCGAGCCGCCGCAGCGCAGATTTCGGCGACCCTCGGTCACCGCGGATGATTCGGGGATGAGTGTCCCGAGCCGCCCCGCCCCGACTGTCTGAGCGCGCGCAACGGGCGTGGTCAGGAATTGAGATCGGGCTCGGCGCGCGCGATCGGCGCTGACGGCGTACGGGCAGTTGCGTTGATCCAGCGCCGAACGCGCTCGGCGTCGCCGATGCGAGAGTACTTGCCCGTCGAATCGAGGAATACCATGATCAGCTTGCGGCCCGCGATCTGCGCCTGCATCACGAGGCAACGCCCGGCCTCGGAGATATAGCCGGTCTTTTGCAGCCCGATGTCCCACGACGGGCTGCGAACCAGGCCGTTGGTGCTGCGAAACGTCATTGCGTGCCGACCAACGGCGACCTGATATTCGGGCGATGTCGACAACTCGCGAATGATCTGGTACTGGTGGGCGGCGCCGACCAATGTGGCGAGGTCGCGCGCACTTGACTGGTTCTTGCTCGACAGGCCGGTAGGTTCGACGTAGTGCGTATCGACCATCCCGAGCGCCTGCGCCTTGTCGTTCATCGCCGAGACAAAGGCGTCGAGGCCACCGGGGTAGTTGCGCCCCAGCGCGTGGGCGGCCCGGTTCTCGGACGACATCAATGCCAGATGAAGCATGTTCTCGCGGCTGAGCTGGGTCCCCACCGCAAGGCGCGAGTGACTGCCCTTTTCAGTATCCACGTCATCCTGGGTCACCGTCAGGGTCTCGTCCAGAGGCAAGCCCGCCTCGGTAACGACCAGCGCCGTCATCAGCTTCGTGATCGACGCGATCGGCAGCACAGCCTGAAGGTTCTTGCCGAACAGGATCTCGTTCGTGTCCTGGTCCATCACCAGGGCAACGCTCGACTTGAGATCGAGCGCGTCAGCCGTGCCGTGCAAGCCCGAAAGCGCGCCGTAGGAGAGTCTCTCCGGCGCCACCCGGACGACGCTGCGAGGCAGCACCTTCTTGCTGCTGCGCACCGGCGCTGCGGCGCTACGCGCCGGCTTGACGACCCTTGTCGTTGCACCATCCTTCTTCGTCGGCTGCGTGCTGCTGCCTTGCGCGACCGCCAAGCCCGCAGGCAGGGTGATGGCGAGCATCAGCGCGCCGATGCGGCGTCGCAGCAAGGCCCGAAGCAAGCGCGAATTGGACAAGGCACAGTCCCTGGGTCGATCGATCGGCGCAGTGTATGGGAAAGAGAAAACCTGCGCAAGATCAGAAACTTACGAGCTATTTCTCAAGTCACTCCTACGGTCACGATGCGCCACGCGTCGCGCCGTGATCCCAAGCAGGGTCTTCGGCACTTGCCGGCCTGACTTGAATCCGAACCCTCCCAGCGCGTCGAGCGAACGCGTTCGTGCCCGGGCGAACTCGCCTCCGTGTCACTGGCACTCGGCCTCGCGGCGTTCGGTCATTGGGCCGTTACCCGCGCCCGCCTTCGCGCCGCAAGCGGCACCCTTCCTGGCTTAGCCCTGTGCCGGCACGCGGTCGATGTTGCTGTGCAGCTTGTTCAGCGCCGCCAGGTAGGCCTTGGCGGAGGCCACGACGATATCGGGATCGGCGCCCACGCCGTTGACGACCCGTCCGCCGCGTTGCAACCGCACCGTCACTTCGCCTTGCGACTCCGTGCTGCCCGAGGTGATGGCGTTGACCGAGTAGAGCAGCATCTCGGCGCCACTCTGCACCTTCGACTCGATTGCCTTCAGGCTCGCGTCGACCGGCCCGTTGCCGTCGCTCTCGGCGTGCAGTTCGGTCTCGCCCGCGGCAAAGGCGACGCGGGCGTGCGGCCGCTCGCCGGTCTCCGAGCGCTGCGACAGCGCCAGCAGGCGGTAGTACTCGTGCTCGGCGGTCACCGACTCGTCCATCACCAGCGCGATGATGTCTTCCTCGAAGATCTCGCTCTTGCGGTCGGCCAGTTCTTTGAAGCGAGCGAACGCGGCGTTCACCTCGCCTTCGGACTCGAGCGCGATGCCGAGTTCCTGCAGCCGTTGCTTGAACGCGTTGCGCCCAGAGAGTTTGCCGAGCACGATCTTGTTGGTCGACCAGCCGACGTCTTCGGCGCGCATGATCTCGTAGGTGTCGCGCGACTTGAGCACGCCGTCCTGGTGGATACCCGAAGCGTGGGCGAAGGCGTTCGCGCCGACCACCGCCTTGTTCGGTTGCACCACAAACCCGGTCGTCTGTGCGACCAGGCGCGAGGCGTGGACGATCTGCGTCGCGTCGACGCCAACATCGAGACCGAAGTAATCGCGCCGCGTCTTCAGCGCCATCACGACTTCTTCCAGAGAGCAGTTGCCGGCGCGCTCGCCGAGGCCGTTGATGGTGCATTCGACCTGGCGCGCACCGCCGATTTTCACGCCCGCCAGCGAGTTGGCCACCGCCATGCCCAGGTCGTTGTGGCAGTGCACCGACCAGACCGCCTTGTCGGAGTTGGGGACGCGCTGGCGCAGGTTGAGGATGAACTCGCCGTAGAGCTCCGGAACGGCGTAGCCGACAGTGTCGGGGATGTTGATCGTGGTCGCGCCTTCGGCGATCACGGCCTCGAGCACACGACACAGGAAGTCCGGATCGGAGCGATAGCCGTCCTCGGGCGAGAACTCGACGTCTCCGGTCAGGTTGCGGGCGAAACGCACCGCAAGCCTCGCCTGCACAAACACTTCCTCCGGCGTCATGCGCAGCTTCTTTTCCATGTGCAGCGCGCTCGTTGCGATGAACGTGTGCACCCGCGACGACACCGCACCCCTGAGCGCCTCGGCGGCGCGCGAGATGTCGCGATCGTTAGCGCGCGCGAGCGAGCACACCGTACTGTCCTTGATCGATGCTGCGATGGCCTTGACCGCCTCGAAGTCGCCGTTGCTCGATGCCGCAAAGCCCGCCTCGATCACGTCGACGCGCAGCTTCTCGAGCTGGCGCGCGATACGCAGCTTCTCCTCGCGCGTCATCGACGCGCCGGGCGATTGCTCGCCGTCGCGCAAGGTCGTGTCGAAGATGATGATCTTGTCGGACATGGTGGACTCCCCGATGGCTTGATGATGACGGCTAGGAGGCGATCAGTGCCTGAAAACAAAACGGCCCGCTGCGGTTTGCATGCGGGCCGTCGAGACTAAGAACTGGAGTCGAGCGTCAGCGAACCCGGAACGAACCGGGCAGTAGCAGCACGAGCGCAGGACGAAGACTCATGGCGCGACTGTAGCACGGCCTTGCCGCCGTCCGGCAACCGCCATCGACCTGCCGCCGCGAATCAGTGAACAACGCGCTCGAACGCGAACTCGCCGTCCACGACGATCACCGGGATCACGTCCTTCGGGCCGAAGCGGCCCTCGAGGATCAGCTTGGCGATCGGATTCTCGACGCGCTGCTGGATCGCGCGCTTGAGCGGCCGCGCACCGAACGCGACGTCGAAGCCGACCTTCGCGAGTTCGGCCAGTGCCTGCGGCGACACGTCGAGCTTCATGTCCATCTTCTCGAGCCGCGCCTCGAGCACCTTGACCTGGATGCGGGCTATTGCCTCGATGTGCGTCATGTCGAGCGCGTGGAACACGACGACCTCGTCGATGCGGTTCAGGAACTCCGGCCTGAAGTGCTGTTTGACCTCGACCCACACGGCTTCGCGGATCAGCTCGTTCGCCTGCCCCGCCATCTGCATGATCTGGTGCGACCCAAGGTTGCTGGTCATCACGATCACGGTATTCTTGAAGTCCACGGTTCGGCCCTGGCCGTCAGTGAGCCGTCCGTCGTCGAGCACCTGCAGCAGAACGTTGAACACGTCAGGGTGCGCCTTCTCGACCTCGTCGAGCAGCAGAACGCAGTAGGGCTTGCGCCGCACCGCCTCGGTCAGGTAGCCACCTTCGTCGTAACCCACGTAGCCCGGGGGAGCCCCGATCAGGCGCGCCACCGAATGCTTCTCCATGAACTCGCTCATGTCGATCCGGATCATGTGCTCTTCGCTGTCGAACAGGAAACCAGCGAGCGCCTTGCACAGCTCGGTCTTGCCGACGCCCGTCGGACCGAGGAACAGGAACGAGCCGGTCGGCCGGTTCGGGTCGGACAGCCCGGCGCGCGAACGGCGAATCGCTTCGGCAACCGCGGTAATCGCCTCGTCCTGGCCGACCACGCGTTCGTGCAGCTTCGCTTCCATCTGCAGCAGCTTGTCGCGCTCGCCCTGCATCAGCTTGGCCACGGGTATGCCGGTCGCACGCGCAACGACTTCGGCAATCTCTTCGGCGCCGACCATCGTGCGCAGCAGTTGCGGCTTGCCGCTGTCCTTGCCGGCCTTGGCCTTGCCCGTTTCCTTGGCCTGCGCCTCCTTCAGCCGCTTCTCGATCTCGGGCAGCTTGCCGTACTGCAGCTCGGCCACCTTGTTGAAGTCGCCCTTGCGCGTGAACTCGTCGATCTGCGAGCGCAGCCGCTCGATCTCCTCCTTCAGTTGCGCCGAACCCTGCGCCGTCGCCTTCTCGGACTTCCAGACCTCTTCGAGGTCGGCCGCCTCACGCTGCAGCTTGGCGATCTCCTCCTCGATCAGCGCGAATCGCTTCTTCGATCCTTCATCCTTCTCGCGCCGCACCGCCTCGCGCTCGATCTTGAGCTGGATGAGCCTGCGGTCGAGCTTGTCCATCACCTCGGGCTTGGAGTCGATCTCGATCTTGACCTTGGCGGCAGCCTCGTCGATCAGGTCGATCGCCTTGTCGGGCAGGAAGCGGTCGGTAATGTAGCGGTGGCTCAGTTCGGCCGCCGCGACGATCGCCGGGTCGGTGATCTCCACGCCGTGGTGCACCTCGTACTTCTCCTGCAGCCCGCGCAGGATCGCGATCGTGGCTTCGACCGTCGGTTCGCCGATGAGGATCTTCTGGAACCGGCGCTCGAGCGCTGCGTCCTTCTCGATGTACTTGCGGTATTCGTCTAGCGTGGTCGCGCCGATGCAATGCAGTTCGCCGCGCGCCAACGCGGGCTTGAGCATGTTGCCGGCGTCGATGGCGCCTTCGGCCTTGCCGGCGCCGACCATGGTGTGCAGTTCGTCGATGAAGACGATCGTCTGCCCCTCGTCCTGCGCGACTTCCTTGAGCACCGACTTGAGCCGTTCCTCGAACTCGCCGCGATACTTGGCGCCCGCCAGCAGCAGCGCCATGTCCAGCGCCAGCACGCGCTTGGACTTCAGCGACTCGGGTACCTCGCCGGCGACGATGCGCTGTGCCAGACCCTCGACGATGGCGGTCTTGCCGACGCCGGGCTCACCGATAAGAACCGGGTTGTTCTTGGTCCGGCGCGACAGCACCTGGATCGCGCGGCGGATCTCGTCGTCGCGTCCGATCACCGGGTCGAGCTTGGCCTGACGTGCGCGTTCGGTCAGGTCGATCGTGTACTTCTTCAGCGCCTCGCGCTGGCCTTCCGCCTCGGCGGTGTCGACCTTCTGCCCGCCACGCACGGCCGCGATGGCTGCCTCCAGACCCTTGCGCGTCAGGCCATGACCGCGCACGATGCCGGCGAGGTCGGTCTTCGCATCGGCGAGCGCGAGCAGGAACATCTCGCTGGCGATGAACTGGTCGCCGCGCTGGCTGGCCTCCTTCTCCGCGCCCTGCATCAGTGCCACCAGATCGCGCCCGACTTGCACCGGCTGCCCGCCCCCCTCAACCTGCGGCAAGCCGTTGACCGTCGTGTCGACAGCCGCCTGCAGCGCAGGCAGACGCACCCCGGCGCGTTCGAGCAGCGCGCGCGGGCCATCTTCCTGCGTGAGCATCGCAGCCAGCAGATGCGCCGGTTCGATGTAAGGATTGCCTCGCGTGACGGCAAGGCTTTGCGCGTCGGCCAGCGCTTCCTGGAACCGCGTGGTCAGTCTGTCTTGTCGCATCGACATTCCTCCAATTGCCCATCAGGTTAGGCGCAAGCGTAGGTTTTCAAGGCGCAACAGGCCTGACGTCGATCAATCGAGGGCGCGTTCACCCCAATGCAACAGCGCGGCGCGCCGCCGCCTGCGAGTCCGCCACGGGCACGCGTCCGCTGGCGCCCAGGTCACGAGCCCGCGTTGGCGTTGGCCTGGATGCCCCAGCGCGTCAGCGCTTGGTCGTCGCTCACCCGTGCGTCGACCCAGCGCGCACCCTCGGGCGAGTGCTCCTTCTTCCAGAACGGCGCCTGGGTCTTCAGGTAGTCCATCAGGAACTCGCACGCCTGGAAGGCCTGCCCACGATGCGACGAACTCACCGCGACGAGCACGATCTGCTCCAGCGCCTGCAGCGGGCCCACGCGGTGAATGACCCTCGCGCCTCGGATGTCAAAGCGCCGCGCGGCTTCGTCGATCATCACCTCGATCGCCCGCTCGGTCATGCCGGGGTAGTGCTCCAGTTCCATCGCGCTGATCGCTGCGCCATCGCTGCGGTCGCGCACCGTGCCGATGAAGCTGACCACCGCACCGACGTCACCGTCGGCAGCGCGCAGCGCCGCGACTTCGGTCGAGAGGTCGAAGTCGGTGGTCTGGATGCTCACCCGCGACCGACTCATCTCAATGGCTCCGTCGAGACCCGCCCGATCCGCAGCACGCTACGCTGAGATCGAAGCTGCACGATTTCTCGCCGCCTCGGCCACAGGCGGACCGACGAAGAGCGAGCGCATGCAGGACGCTCATCCTCCGGTCACCGGCGGGAAGAATGCCAGTTCGGCGCCGTCGTTCACGACTGCCGCCTCGTCGCACACTGTCTGGTTCAGTGCCGTTCGCACCGCTCGTCCGCGCGCGAGGGCTTGGGCATGAGCCGGACTGCGCGCGATCAGCGCATCACGGATCGCACCGACCGTGGCCGCGGTCTCCAAAGCCAGCGAGTCGCCCGACCCCAACGCCTCGCGCAGCGAGGCGAAATAGCGCACCTGAACATTCATCGTTCGGTTCATCCGAGCAGGTCCGTGAACGGGACGTAGCGTACCGGATCACCGCGCCGGATGGACTGGTTCGGCGCGTTGTCTACCACGCCGTCGCCCCAGACGGTCGAGGTCAGCACGCCCGAGCTCTGGTTGCCGAACAGTTCCAGCGCGCCTTCGGCGTTACGGCGTACGCGCAGGAACTCACGCCGGCGGTCGGGCCGGGGCCAGTCGAAATCGGCCCGCGCCGACAACCACAGTGGCGGCGCCGGCGACGCGCCCTGCAGCCGCAGCAATATCGGCCGCACCGCGAGCACGAAGGTGATGAAACATGACACGGGGTTGCCCGGCAAGCCGATGAACCAGGCACTGGAGGAGTCGTCGCGGCGAACCTCGCCGAATGCGAGCGGCTTACCCGGCTTGATCGCCACCTGCCACAGGTCGAGCCCACCTTCGGCCTGGACCGCGGGCCGCAGGTGGTCTTCCTCGCCGACCGAGACGCCGCCCGAGCTGATGATCAGGTCGCATCCCGCCGCCGCTCGGCGCAGTGCGGCGCGTGTGGCAGCCAGTGTGTCGGGCACGATCCCGAGGTCTACGCAGTCGCAGCCGAAGGCCTGCAGCAGGCCGCGCAACGTGTAGCGGTTCGAGTTGTAGATCGCGCCCGGGCGCAAGGGCTCACCGGGCATCACGAGTTCGTCGCCGGTGGTCAGCAGCGCAACTCTTGGCCGGCGTGCGACGCTGAGCGCTGCCGCACCGACCGACGCCGCCAGCCCGAGCGCCTGCGGCGTGAGCCGGGCGCCGCGCGTCAGCACTACGCTGCCGCGCTGCACGTCCTCGCCGCGGCGGCGGATCCACTGCCCGGCTTCGGGAATGATGTTCACGCGTACGCCGGCGTCCACCGGTTCGCACCGCTCCTGCATCACCACCGCGTCGGCGCCTGCGGGAACCTGGGCGCCGGTGAAGATCCGCGCCGCCGTTCCAGGCGGCAGCGACGCGCCAACGACACCCGCCGCGATGCGTTGACTCACCGGCAGCACGGTGCCGACCGCAGGCACGTCCGCCGCCCGCAGCGCGTAGCCGTCCATCGACGTATTGTCGGCCGGCGGCACGTCGAGCAGCGACGCCACGTCAGCGGCCAGCACCCGGCCGAGCGCGTCGAAGGTGGCGAGCGTCTCGACCTCAGCCAGCGGCCGGACGTCCTGGAGCAACCGCGCCAGCGCCTCTTCCAGCGTCAGCATCGGCGAGCCAGTCAGCGGGGACGATGTACTCATAGCGTGTGGAGGTCTCCAGCAGGAAGTCGGCCACCGCGTCGGGGGCGTTCAGGTCGAGCAGCGGCAGCGCCGTCGGGTGCGGGAGCCGATCGGGGCTGTCGGTGGCCAGCGCGACGACGAACGGGTCGTCAGGGTACTGCACCGGCTTGCCGACATCAGCCCGCCAGACCTCGATCTTGAGCAGGTCGGCGTGCTTGAACCCCTCGACCAGCGCCCAGTCGCAGTGGACGAGTTCTGCCAGCAACTGGTGCACGGTGGGCTGCACCTCGAGCGGGAATTCGCGGATCTTCGCCAGACGGCGGCGGGAGGCGATCACGACCTCGAACGCGCCGGCCTGACGATGGCGCCAGGAGTCCTTGCCCGGGTGGTCGATGTCGAAATCGTGGTGCGCGTGCTTGACCACCGACACTCGCTGACCGGCCATCACCAGGCTCGCAATCAGGCCCTCGACCAGCGTGGTCTTGCCCGCGCCCGAGTAGCCGGAAAAGCCGATGACCTTCACGCCAGTTGCGCCTCGATGTAGCGCTTGACGGCCTGTGCATCGGCCGGCATTGCCTCGAAGCGTCGAGGCAGTGCTTCGATGCCTGCCAGTGCCGCCGGCCGCTCGGGCTCGCGACCGAGCGCCAGCGCGATGGTCGCTGCGAATTTCGCCGGCTGTGCCGTCTCGAGCACGATCATCGGCACGCCCGGCTGCAGGTGCTCGCGCGCCACCTTCACCCCGTCGGCGGTATGCGGATCGATCATTACGCCCTGCTCGGCGTACACGCTACGAATCGTTGCGATGCGGTCTTGGTGCGTGCTGCAGCCTGAGACAAAGCCGAAAGAAGGCAGGCGCGCGCGCGCCTCGGCGTCGAGGCTGAACGCACCTGTGCGAGCGATCTGCTCACCGAACAACTCGCGCACCCGAGCGCCGTCGCGGCCGAGGAGGTCGAACACGAAGCGCTCGAAATTCGACGCCTTGGAAATGTCCATCGACGGGCTCGAGGTCTCGTGGGTCTCGGCGCCGCTGCGAACGCGGTAGGTGCCGCTGCGGAAGAACTCGTCGAGCACGTCGTTTTCGTTCGTCGCCAGCACGAGCTGGCGAATCGGCAGGCCCATCATCCGCGCCACGTGGCCGGCGCAGATGTTGCCGAAATTGCCCGACGGGACGGCGAAGCTCACCGCCTCGTCGTTCGACCTCGTGGCCCGGAAGTAGCCGGCGAAGTAGTAGACCACCTGCGCGAGCAGGCGTGCCCAGTTGATCGAATTGACGCTGCCGATGCGGTAGCGGTGCTTGAACTCGAGATCGTTCGAAACGGCCTTAACGATGTCCTGGCAGTCATCGAACACGCCCTCGATCGCGATGTTATGGATGTTCGCGTCCTGCAGGCTGAACATCTGCGCCTGCTGAAACGGGCTCATGCGGCCACGCGGCGAGAGCATGAAGACTTGCACGCCGCGCTTACCGCGCAGCGCGTACTCGGCCGCACTTCCGGTGTCGCCCGAGGTGGCGCCAAGCACGTTCAGGGTCTCGCCGCGGCGCGCGAGTTCGTACTCGAACAGGTTGCCGAGCAACTGCATCGCCATGTCCTTGAAGGCGAGCGTCGGGCCATTGGACAGCGCCAGCAACCACAGCCCCGGCCCGATCGAGCGCAGTGGCGTGATCTCGGGCGTACCGAAGATCGCCGCGGTATAGGTCCTGGCGGCGAGCGCGCGCAGATCGGCGGCCGGAAGATCGTCGACGTAGAGCGACAGGAGTTCGAACGCCAGAGCCGGGTAGGACAGGCCGCGCCACCTCGCGAGCGTCGCGGCGTCGACCTGCGGGTAGTGCGCGGGCAGGTACAGCCCGCCGTCGGGCGCCAGGCCTTCGAGCAGGATCTCGCAGAAGCGGCGCGGCATAGCGTCGCCGCGCGTGCTGACGTATCTCAACTCAACTCTTCCTTGCGGATACGCACGATCGGCGCGAACACGGTCGGCAGTGACTGCATCCGCGTGATCGCGTCGCTCATGCGCCCTTCCACCGTGTCGTGAGTCAGGATGATGACGTCAGTCTGCGCTTCGCCTTCGGCCGATTCGCGCTGCAGCAGCGCGTCGATCGAGATGCCGCACTCCGCGAGGATGCCGGTGATCTTGGCCAGCACACCGGCCTCGTCAGCGACCTGCAGGCGCAGGTAGAAGGCGGTCACGACCTGCGCAATCGGCAGGATCGGTGTGCTCGCCATCGCTTCGGGCTGGAACGCAAGGTGCGGCACGCGATGCTCGGGGTCGGCGGTGTGCAGCCGCGTGATGTCGACCAGGTCCGCCACCACCGCCGACGCGGTCGGCTCGGCGCCGGCGCCCTTGCCGTAGTAGAGCGTCGTTCCCACCGCATCGGCCTGCACCAGCACCGCGTTCATCGCGCCCTCGACATTGGCGATCAGGCGCTTGGCCGGCACCAGCGTCGGGTGCACGCGCAGCTCGATGCCGGTCGCGGTGCGCTTGGTGATCCCGAGCAGCTTGATGCGATAGCCGAGCTGTTCGGCGTACTTGATGTCGACGGCCTGCAGCTTCGTGATGCCCTCGACGTGCGCCTTGTCGAACTGCACCGGGATGCCGAACGCGATCGCGCTCATGATCGTCGCCTTGTGCGCCGCGTCGACGCCTTCGATGTCGAAGCTCGGATCGGTTTCGGCGTAGCCCAGACGCTGGGCCTCTTTCAGTGCGACGCCGAAGTCCAGTCCCTTGCTTCGCATCTCGGACAGGATGAAGTTCGTCGTGCCGTTGATGATGCCAGCGATCGACTCGATCCGGTTGGCACTGAGCCCTTCGCGCAGCGCCTTGATGATCGGGATGCCTCCGGCCACCGCCGCTTCGAAGGCGACCATCACGCCCTTGCCGTGCGCGGCAGCGAAGATCTCGGTCCCGTGCACCGCGAGCAAAGCCTTGTTGGCGGTTACCACGTGCTTGCCGGCGGCGATCGCCTCCATCACCAGCGTACGCGCGATGCCGGTACCTCCGATGAGCTCGATCACGATGTCGATCTCTGGATTGGCGATGACGGCTCGCGCGTCGGCAACGACACGCACTCCCTCGCCGACGATTGCCTTCGCGCGCGCGGTGTCGAGGTCGGCGACCATCGTGATCTCGATGCCACGCCCGGCGCGGCGGCGAATCTCTTCCTGGTTGCGACGCAGCACCTTGAACGTGCCGCTGCCGACGGTACCGATGCCGAGCAGGCCTGCTTGAACGGGCTTCATGATCAGTGCGCGTGACGCTTGCTGTAGTGCCCGAGGAAGCGCGCGATCCGGCCAATCGCCTCGGTCAGATCGTCGGAGTTGGGCAGGAACACGATGCGGAAGTGGTCCGGCCGCCGCCAGTTGAAGCCGCTGCCCTGAACGATCAGCACCTTCTCCTCGGCCAGCAGCTCATAGGCGAACTGCTGGTCGTCTTCGATCGGGTAGAGCTTGGGATCCAGGCGCGGGAACAGGTACAGCGCCGCCTTCGGTTTGACGACGCTGACGCCAGGGATCTGGCTCAGCAACTCCTGCGCGAGGTCGCGCTGGCGACACAGCCGCCCACCCGGCGCGACGAGGTCCTTGATGCTCTGGTAGCCGCCCAGCGCAGTCTGGATCGCGAGCTGCCCAGGCGTGTTCGAGCACAGCCGCATCGACGCCAGCATGTTCAATCCCTCGATGTAGTCGCGAGCATGGCGCTTCGCGCCCGAGACGATCATCCAGCCGGCGCGGTAGCCGCACGAGCGGTAGTTCTTCGACAAGCCGTTGAAGGTGACGAACAGCACGTCGTCAGCAAGGGAAGCGATGCTGGTGTGCGTGGCGCCGTCGTAGAGCGTCTTGTCATAGATCTCGTCGGCGAACACGATCAACTCGTGCTGTCGAGCCAGCTCGACGATCTCGCGCAACAGGCTCTCCGGATACAGCGCGCCGGTCGGGTTGTTCGGATTGATGACAACGATCGCCCGTGTCGCCGGTGTGATCTTGCCGCGGATGTCGGCGACGTCGGGCAGCCAGTCGCACTGCTCGTCGCAACGGTAGTGCACGGCTGCGCCACCGGACAGTGCCACCGCCGCCGTCCATAGCGGGTAATCGGGCGAAGGCACGAGCACCTCGTCGCCGTCGTTGAGCAGCGCGTTCATACCCATCACGATCAGCTCGGAAGCGCCGTTGCCGAGGTAGACGTCGTCCACCGTCACGCCCTGGATACGCTTTTCCTGTGTGTAGTGCACCACCGCCTTGCGCGGCGCGAACAGGCCCTTGCTGTCGGTATAGCCGGCCGAATGCGGCAGGTTGCGGATCATGTCCTGCACGATCTCGTCCGGCGGCTCGAGCCCGAACGCGGCGATGTTGCCGATGTTGAGCTTGATGATGTGCTGGCCCTCTTCCTCCATCTGGCGCGCCTTGTCGAGCACCGGGCCACGGATGTCGTAGCAGACGTTGGCGAGCTTGGCCGACTTGGTGACGTGCTTCAACGATGGGGCTCCTGGGGTCGAACCGCGGCGTTTTGCTGCGATGCAATAGCTAGAATTTAACCATAGGGTTGCGGGCTCGCAGCCCAGCACCTCTGCAGCCGATCCGGTGAAGCTCCAGCCCGACCACTTCGAAGGCGTCAACATCGTCACCGCCCATGCCCCTGGCACGGTGCGGATCAACGCGCAACCCTACACAACAAGCCTTGTACTGCCATGGCGCGGGAACGTGCTCGCATGGCCGTGCGAAGCGTTCGAACAACTGCGCGCCGAGCACTTCGAACAACTGCTTCGGCTCGAGCCTGAACTGGTCGTCTTCGGCAGCGGGGAGCGGCTCAGGTTTGCCGCACCGTGGTTGCTGCGCTCGCTGATCGAACGGCGCATCGGCGTCGAGACCATGGACACTGCAGCCGCCTGCCGCACCTTCAACGTGCTCGCGGGCGAAGGGCGTGCCATCGTCGCCGCGTTGCTGCTCTAGCCTCGGCCCCTGCCGTAGCCGCGAAGGAGCAGGCGACGCATAGCCTGCCCGTATAATTGCAGGCTACGCCATGCGCGGCTCAACTCATCAGAATTCTTCATGACGCCAGCCCTGACCAAACCCCTACCGGAATTTGAAGCGCTCGCGACCGGCGGCGTGAAGTTCACGCCACAAGCTTACCTTGGCCAGACCGTCGTCCTCTACTTCTACCCCAAGGACAATACACCCGGTTGCACCACCGAGGCGATGCAATTCCGTGACCGCCACAAGGATTTCGTCAAGGCAGGCGCGGTGGTCTTCGGCGTGTCCAGGGACAACATGGCGTCTCACGACAGGTTCCGGCAGACGCTTGGGTTGCCGTTCAACCTGATCGCCGACACGGAGGAGAAGCTCTGCCACATGTTCGGCGTGGTCAAGAACAAGATCATGTACGGCAAGAAGGTCAAGGGCATCGAGCGCAGCACCTTCCTGATCGACGCCGCGGGCGTGCTTCGCGCCGAGTGGCGCGGCATCAAGGTCGCCGGACACGTCGACGAGGTGCTCAAGGCTGTTAAGGAGCTGAGGAAGAAGGCCGCCGCCTAGGCGACTCCACTCGCGGCGCGAGCCGCTGCTTTGCCAAAGACGCGCCTGCCCAGCACATGCCCCTGCCCAAGCCGCCTGCCAAACGGGCCTCGCTGCTCAGCCCTTCGGACTTCGAAGCACAGGCAGCCCCCAAGCCGACCCGACACGGGCTCAAGCCGCGGACTGCCACCGAAGCGCACGCTCCGGTGGTGATGGAACTGCTCGACACCAGCACCGCGCAGGCTCTGGTCGCGACGACTCAAGTTGCGGAGCTAGGCGCCCCCGCGCAGCCGGCAGCGGCCGGCCAGCCCAGGCCGCGCAAGCCGCGAGGCACCGGGCCGGCCAAGCTCTTCGTGCTCGATACCAATGTGCTGATGCACGACCCGATGTCGCTCTTCCGCTTCGAGGAGCACGACGTCTACCTTCCAATGATAACGCTCGAGGAACTCGACGATCACAAGAAGGGCATGAGCGAGGTGGCGCGCAACGCGCGCCAGGTCAGCCGCGATCTGGACGTGCTGGCCGCCACGCTGGCGCGCGACGGCACGGTCGAGATGACGGATGGCCTTGCGCTGGCCCGCACGGGGCATCGCGAGGCCGGAGGAAAGCTCTTCTTCCAGACCAACCTGGTCAAGGTGGCCCTACCGACCGGCCTGCCGCAGGGCAAGGCCGACAACCAGATCCTCGGCGTCGTGCAGGCGCTGCGCGAGCAGCAGCCCGGGCGCGAGGTGGTGCTGGTGTCGAAGGACATCAACATGCGCATCAAGGCGCGTGCGCTCGGCCTGCAGGCGGAAGACTACTTCAACGACAAGACGCTCGAAGACGGCGATCTGCTCTACACCGGCGTGCTGCAGCTGCCGGCCGACTTCTGGGACCGCCACGGCAAGACCATGGAGAGCTGGAACCAGGGCGGCCTGACGTACTACCGCATCAGCGGACCACTGGTGCCGGGGCTGCTCGTCAACCAGTTCGTCTTCCTCGAGGCGCCCGGCGCCGCGCCGCTCTACGCCAAGGTCACCGAGATCACCGGCAAGAGTGCCGTGCTGCGCACGCTGAAGGAATACACCCACGCCAAGAACGCCGTCTGGGGCGTGACCGCGCGCAATCGCGAGCAGAACTTCTCGCTCAACCTGCTGATGGACCCGGAGTGCGACTTCGTGACGCTGACCGGCACCGCAGGTACCGGCAAGACGCTGATGACGCTCGCTGCCGGCCTGTCGCAGGTGATGGACGACCGGCGCTACACCGAGATCATCGTGACCCGGGTCACGGTGCCGGTGGGCGAGGACATCGGCTACCTGCCTGGCAACGAGGAAGAGAAGATGAACCCGTGGATGGGCGCACTCGACGACAACCTCGAGGTGCTGTCGCGCAGCGACGCGGGTGCCGGCGAATGGGGCCGCGCCGCGACCAACGACCTGGTTCGCAGCCGGATCAAGATCAAGAGCATGGCCTTCATGCGCGGCCGCACCTTCCTCAACAAGTTCCTGATCATCGACGAGGCGCAGAACCTGACCCCCAAGCAGATGAAGACGCTGATCACGCGCGCCGGGCCGGGCACCAAGATCGTGTGCCTGGGCAACCTGGCGCAGATCGACACGCCCTACCTGACCGAAGGCAGCTCGGGTCTGACCTATGCCGTCGACCGCTTCAAAGGCTGGCCCCACGGCGGGCACGTCACACTGGCGCGCGGCGAACGATCGCGCCTGGCGGACTTCGCCTCCGACGTGCTTTGAGGTCGCACTGGGCGCGGCGCGGCGCGCGCGCCTGAGCGCCGTCGCCGGCAGCGAGCCACCGGCGCCACTGCCACTGCGGCGGAATCGCGTCGGCAGGCAGGCCTTCGACGACGTCGAGGCCCTTTCTCAGCATCCACGACGAGTCGTGCCAACCCGGACCCATCGGCTCCTGACCGATCGACCAATCCTCGCCGACGCCGGCCGCGCGCCGCACCGGCGCGAGCCCGAGCACTGCCACTGACGACGACGCCGGCGGCGCCGAGTGCGCCATTCTTGCCACGATGGGCATCCCTCCGATCAGCCTGGGATGCAGTGTTCTCGTCGCTCGCTTCGGTGCCCATCCGCCCGAGGCCTGAAGTGGCGCACTGCGATCACGCCCTGAGGGGCCGGGGGTACCGGCTCAGCGGCTCACGACCCTCCGATGGGGGGTGCTGGCTAGCGATCAGACAGTCACGTCGCGGCTGGGAGCAGCAGCCTGTCGTCGAAGATCGCCACCGCGCGCGTCCAGCCCGCCGAAGCGCCGCGGATCTTGTGTGGGAAGCACGAGATGGTGAAGCCGTCGGCCGGCAGCGCCTCGAGGTTGTGCAGCTTCTCGAGATGGCAGTAACCGATGTCGCGCCCGGCCTTGTGGCCTTCCCAGATCAGCGACGCGTCGCGGGTCGCGCTGTATTTCTTCGCGGTGTGCACGAACGGCGCGTCCCAGCTCCAGGCGTCGGTGCCGGTCAGGCGCACGCCGCGCTCGAGCAGGTACATCGTCGCCTCGTAGCCCATGCCGCAGCCTGAGGAGACGTAGTCGGGGCTGCCGTAGCGTGTGCCGGCGCGCGTGTTGACGACGACGATCTCGAGCGGCGCCAGCGTGTGGGCTATGCGTTCGAGTTCGGCCTTGACGTCGGCCGCGGTCGAGACGTAGCCATCCTCGAAATGGCGGAAGTCGAGCTTCACGCCGGGCTGGAAGCACCATTCGAGCGGCACCTCGTCGATCGAGATCGAGCGCTCCTTGCCACCGAGCGCCTTGTTCATCGTCGAGTGGAAGTGGTACGGCGCGTCAAGGTGCGTGCCGTTGTGCGTGCTGAGCTGCACCTTCTCCACCGCCCAACCTTCACCGTCGGGCAGGTCCGCCTGCTTCAGCCCCGGGAAGAAGGGCGCGATCTGTCCATACGTCTGCTCGTGCCTGAAGTACTCGATCTTCGGCGCGAACGGCGGCGGATCGGACAGCACGTCGTTCTCGAGGTAGATCGACAGGTCGACGAACTTGCGCGGCATGGGGGCCTCACGCTCTCAGCGCTGCGGATACATGTCCCTGATCTGCTGCAGCGCGCTCGGATCCTCGATCGTCGTCAGGTCGCCCGGGTCGCGGCTCTCGCAAACAGCCTGGATCGCGCGGCGCAGCAGCTTGCCCGAGCGCGTCTTGGGCAGCACCGTGACGAAGCGCACCCGCGACGGCCGCGCCACCGCGCCCAGCGTCTGGTCGACGAGCTTCATGATCTCGCCTTCTAGCCTGAGCTTGGCCGCTTCGTCGGTGAGCGCGCTCGCGTCCTTCGCAACGACAAAGGCCATCGCGACTTGACCCTTGAGCTGATCGGCAACGCCGACGACGGCAACCTCGGCCACGTTCGGGTGGCCGGAGATGCTCTCCTCGATCTCGCGCGTGCCCAGGCGGTGGCCCGCCACGTTGATCACATCGTCGGTGCGGCCGAGGATGAAGAAGTAGCCGTCCTCGTCGCGCACCGCCCAGTCGAAGGTGCTGTACACCAGCCGCCCCGGCACGGTCTTCCAGTACGTCTCGACGAAGCGCGCGTCGTCGCGCCACACCGTCTGCATGCAGCCCGGCGGCAGCGGCCCCTCGATCGCGACGACGCCTTTCTGGTTGGCGCCGAGCATCTCTTCGCCCGTCGCCTCGTCGAGCAGCTTGATGTTGTAGCCGTACATCGGCAACCCGGGGCTGCCGAACTTGCTCGGCAGCTTCTGCACCCCGTTGGCGAGGGCAAGAATCGGCCAGCCCGACTCGGTCTGCCAGTAGTTGTCGATGATCGGCCGGCCCAGCGCCTCGGCGATCCACTTGCCGGTCGGTTCGTCGAGAGGCTCGCCGGCGAGGAACAGCGCGCGCAGCGAATCGAGCTTGTAGCGCTTGAGTTGCGCCGGATCCTGCTTCTTCAGCACACGCACCGCGGTCGGCGCACTGAACATCGCGGTGACCTTGTACTTCTCCACCAGGCTCCACCAGATGCCGGCGTCGGGCCGTGTCGGCAGGCCCTCGTAGAGGATCGTCGCCATGCCCGCGATCAACGGCCCGTAGACGATGTAGCTGTGGCCGACGACCCAGCCGATGTCGCTGGTCGAGAAATACGTCTCGCCCGCGTTGCCGCAGAAGATATGCCTCATGCTCGCCGCCAGCGCCACGGTGTAGCCGCCGGTGTCGCGCTGCACGCCCTTGGGCTTGCCGGTCGTGCCGCTGGTGTAGAGCGTATAGCTCGGGTGTTCGGAGTCGACCCAGACGCAGGGCACTTGCGTATTCAGGTGCTGCTCGCGCAGCGAGCCGTAGTCGACGTCGCGACCCGCCACGCGTTCGAAATCGGCGAGGCCGCGATTCACCATGAGCACCTTCGCCGGCTTGCACGCGGCCAGCCGGATCGCCTCGTCGAGCAGGCCCTTGTACGGCACCACCTTGCCGCTGCGGCTGCCCGCGTCGGCGCTGACGATCACCGTCGGCTCGGCGTTGTCGATGCGGGTGGCCAGGCTACTGCTCGCAAAGCCGCCGAACACCACCGAATGAATCGCACCGATGCGCACGCAGGCGAGCATCGCGAATGCCGCCTGCGCGATCATCGGCATGTAGATCAGCACCCGGTCGCCTTTCTTGACGCCGAGCGACTGCAGGATCGCCGCCATGCGCTGCACTTCGGCGTGCAGTTCGCGAAAGCTGTAGACGCGCTCTTCGCCCGTCTCGGTCGAGACGAAGATCAGCGCGTTCTGGTCGGCCCGCGTGGCGAGATGGCGGTCGACGGCGTTGTGGCACAGGTTGGTCTGGCCGCCGACGAACCAGCGCGCGAACGGCGGCTTGCTGTAGTCGCAGACGCGGTCGAACGGGCGGTGCCAGTCGACGAGCCGCGCCTGTTCGGCCCAGAAGGCGTCACGCTCGTCGATCGAGCGGCGATAGAAGCTGGCGTAGTCCATTTTTCTCTCCTGTCTGTCGGGTGGGCCGGGCCGACCGCCGCGGCGCGCCTGAGCGGCGGTGGTCCCACGAAACATTCTCGCTACCCTGCTTGCGCAGCGCTGACGCAGATCGGCTGCCCGCCGCACCGGCCCGGCCGCGACCTCGCACGCCATGCCTGTTCATTCAGGCGATGCGCACGACGATGCGACCGCGCACCTGGCCGTCCATCAGTCGCTGCGCCTGCACGATGGCGTCGTCCAGCGCTATCTCTTGTGTGATCGCGTCGAGGGCGGCGCGCGGCAGCTCGGCCGCGAGACGCGCCCACGCCGCTTCGCGCAGCGGCAGCGGCGCCATCACGCTGTCGACGCCGAGCAGCGCGACGCCGCGCAGGATGAACGGCATCACGCTCGTCTGCAGGTCGGAGCCCTGCGCCAGTCCGCAGGCCGCGACCGCGCCGCCGTAGCGCGTCTGCGCACAGGCGTTGGCCAGCGTGTGGCTGCCGAGCGTGTCGACCACGCCGGCCCAGCGCTCCCTCTGGAACGGCTTGCCGGGCGCGGCGAGCTCGCTGCGGGCGATCACGTCGGAAGCGCCGAGCTCGCGCAGGTACGCCGCCTCGGACGTCTTGCCCGTCGCCGCGACGACGCGGTAGCCGGTTTTTGCGAGCAGGCTCACCGCCACGCTGCCGACGCCGCCGGTCGCGCCGGTCACGAGCACGTCGCCGCTGCCGGGCGCGACGCCGTGGCGCTGCAGCGCCATCAGGCACAGCATCGCCGTGTAGCCCGCGGTGCCGATCGCCATCGCCTGCCCGGCCGTGAACGCCTCGGGCAGACGCACCAGCCATTCGCCCTTAAGGTGCGCCCGCTCGGCCAGGCATCCCCAGTGCGCCTCGCCGACGCCGAAGCCGTTGAGCAGCACGCGGTCACCGGGCTTCCAGCGCGCGTGCCGGCTCTCGATCACGATGCCGGCGCCGTCGATGCCGGGCACCATCGGCCAGCGCCGAACGACCGGGCCGCGGTTGGTGATCGCCAGGCCGTCCTTGTAGTTCAGGCTCGACGCCTCGACGGCGAGCAGTACGTCGGCGTCTGGCGTCGCTGCCAGCAGCGCGTCGTCGTCCAGCGGGGTAACCTCGGCGCGAAAGCCGGCTTCGTCCTTGCTGAGCAGTAGGGCCTTGAACATGCGTTTCTCCTCCTCTTGGTCGGTTGCGGGCGCGGCGCTTGACGCCGCTGCCCGGGTTCCCTATGGTTGATCGTCGGCCACGCTGGCGCAAGTGTGCCGCAGTCGCATTTGATGCTGCCCAGGACGCGCGCCGGCGCGACCTCGGGTGGGAGCTTGATCGGTGAGTCTCGTTGCAGTCAACCTGTGCCGGCTACTCTGCCGCGCCCTGCTGTTCTGCGCACTGACGCTACTGACCCTCGGTCAGGCGAATGCGCAGGAATTCGCCAACAGCTACGCGCTCGTCGTCGGCGCCGACGATTACTCGAGCCTCGGCCTGCCTCGATTGAGCAACGCCGAATCCGACGCCGCCGCCGTCGCGCGCTACTTCGGCGCGCAGCACTACCAGGTGACGACGCTCCTGGGCGCGCAGGCCGCGACCAAGCCGAAGGTGGCAGAGGCGGTGCGCGCCATCGCTGCGAGAATCACCGAGCGCGACCGCTTCGTCTTCTTCTTCGCCGGCCACGGCAAGGCCAGGCGCACCGAGGGTGTCGACGTGGCCTATCTCGTCGTCCCCGGTGGGCGCGACCGCAACGACCCGGCGTCGCTGATCTCCACCGGCGAAGTCGCCGAGTATTCGCGCAGCCTGGACAAGGCGCGCCACCAGCTCTTCATCTTCGACAGTTGCTACGCCGGCCTGATGGGCCAGTTCCAGACCCGCTCGGCGGGCGACCGGCCGCAGTTCGACAGCGAAGCCTTCCTCGTCAAGGACCTCGCGGCGCGCCGCGTGCGCCAGTACCTGAGCGCAGGCGGCGAAGACCAGGAAGTACTCGACAACGGCCCGGGCAGCCTCAGCTGGTTCACCTACTTCCTCTTGAAGGGCCTGGAGCCCGGAGTCGCGAGCCGGCGCGCGAGCGGCCTGATCACGTTCTCGGAACTCGCGAGCTACGTTCAGGCGCTCAGCGCCAACCCGAAGCACACGCCCGCGTTCGGCAGCCTGGCCGGCCACCACGGGGGCGAGTACCTGTTGCTCACGACGGCGCAGGGCTCGCCCCAGCTCGCGCGCTTGCCCGACATCACCCGCCAGACGCTGCGCGACCTCGGCTTCCTGACCCGCGGCGACACGCCCGAGGTGGCCGGAGCGAACATGGACCGCATGCGCGAGCCGATAGAGACCTCATCTTCCAGGCCTGGACGCAGAAGGACCTCGCGCTCTACCTGCGCCAGTTCGACCGCAGCGTCGTCCAGACCGGCCGCCTGAGGGGCGGCGCGACCTACAGCCGAAGCTACGACCAGATCGCCCAGCGCCGCCGCGCCGACTTCGAGCGCCTGGACCATGTAGAAGTGCTGAAGTACAAAGTGATGTACCAGGGCAGCGAAGGCAACGAAGCGAGCTTCGGCGCGCGCTATAGCATGGACTTTCACTGGCGCGATGGAAGCGTGACCCGAGAGAACAACATCAATGAGTGTTACCACGTGCGCCAGGTACCCGGCAGCGAACACTGGGCGGTGGTGCGCAACGACGACTACCAGAGCCGCATCTGCTATCAGTGAGGCCGGGTTCGCAGCCCGCCACGTCAGTCCAGCGTCTTTCGATACCTCAGCAACGCGAGCGCCCCCGCGACACCGACGAACGCGAGCATCGGCCACAGTTCGGGCAGCACCTGCTCGATGCCGTTGCCCTTGAGCAGGATGCCGCGCACGATGCGCAGAAAGTGCGTCAGCGGCAGCACTTCGCCGATCCACTGCGCCCACTGCGGCATGCCGCGGAACGGGAACATGAAGCCCGACAGCAGGATCGACGGCAGGAAGAAGAAGAACGCCATCTGCATCGCCTGCAGCTGGTTGCGCGCGACGGTCGAGAAGGTGAAGCCTACCGCCAGGTTGGCGACGACGAAAACGCCGATCAGCGCCAGCAGCAGCGGCAGGCTGCCGACCATCGGCACCTCGAACAGCAGCCGCGCCGCGGCCAGAATCACGCCGAGCTGCACGTAGCCGATGACAACGTAGGGCGCGATCTTGCCCAGCATTACCTCGAGCGGCCGCACCGGCGTGGCGAGCAGGTTCTCCATCGTGCCGCGTTCGCGTTCGCGCGTCATCGCCAGACCGGTCAGGATCACCATCGTCATCGTCAGGATCGTGCCGATGATCCCGGGCACGATGTTGTAGCGTGACAGGCCTTCGGGGTTGTAGCGTCGATGGACGCGGATCTCGTACGGCGCGGCGCCCGGCTGAAGACGCGCGAGCGGGCCCTGCAGCTCGTGCGCCAACGCCGAGCCCGCCACCTGTGCCAGCGCGGCGACCGCGTTGACCGAGGCCTGCGGGTCGGTCGCATCGGCGGCGACGAGCAGCGCCGGGCGCTCGCCGCGCACCAAGCGCCGCGAGAAATCGGCCGGGATCTCGACGATGAACTGCACTTCGCCGCGCTCGAGCAGCGCGTCGGCCTCGGCTTCGCTCACGGCGCTGTGGGTGACGCGGAAGTAGCCGGTGTTCTGCAGCGCCGCGAGCAGGCTGCGCGCGAACGGGCCGCCGTCTTGCGCGACGACGGCCGTGGGCAGGCCCTTCGGGTCGGTGTTGATCGCATAGCCGAACAGCACGAGCTGCAGCACCGGAACGCCGATCGCCATCGCGAAGGTCAGGCGGTCGCGCATCATCTGCTGGAACTCCTTCACGAAGATCGCGAGCAGGCGCGCGAACGACAGGCTCTTCACGCTGGGTGACCTCCGGATTACGGGCGCGAAAGCAGGTTGATGAACACGTCCTCGAGGTTCGCTTCGGTGCGCAGCCAGCGCAGCGCGCCGCGCTCGCGGTACGGCGCGAGCGACGCGCCGAGCAAGGCGGCGTCGCGGCCCGCAACGTGCAGCGCGTTGCCGAACGCGGCGACGCCGACCACGCCGGGCAGGGACTTGAGCTCGTCGGCAAGTGCTGCCAGCTCGGGTCCCTCGACCGACCACACGACCAGCCCCGAGCCGTCGATGATTTGCCGCTGCGTGCCGCGCGCCAGCACCACGCCGTCGCTGATGTAGACGAGTTCGTGGCAGCGCTCGGCTTCGTCCATGTAGTGTGTCGAGACGAGCACCGTCACGCCTTCGCCGGCGAGGCGGTGGATCTGGTCCCAAAACTCGCGCCGCGCCTTCGGGTCGACGCCCGCCGTCGGCTCGTCGAGCAGCAGCAGACCAGGCCGGTGCAGCAGGCAGGCGGCGAGCGCGAGGCGCTGCTTCCAGCCCCCCGAAAGGGTGCCGGCAAGCTGCTTCTGGCGCTGCACCAGGCCAAGCTGCTGCAGCGTCGCCTCGACGACGCGCCGGCGCTCGGGAACCTCGAACAGGCGGGCGATGAAATCGAGGTTCTCGCGGACCGACAGGTCGTCGTAGAGGCCGAACTTCTGCGTCATGTAGCCGGCCTGGCGCTTGATCTCGCCGGCCTGGCGGGTGATGTCCAAGCCGAGGCAGGTACCCTGCCCGGCGTCGGGCGTGAGCAGGCCGCACAGCATGCGGATCGTCGTCGTCTTGCCGCTGCCGTTGGGCCCGAGAAATCCGCAGATGCGGCCGCGCGCCACCTGCAGGCTGACGGCATCGACGACCGTCTTAGGGCCGTAGCGTTTGGTCAGCCCGGCGACGTCGATCGCCAGCGCCTCGCGGTTCACGGCGCGGCCCCGGCGCCGCGTCGCACGTCCAGCGGCAGGCCGGGCCGCAGCCGGGCGGCGTCCGCAGCGTCGGGTTGCGCTTCGACCATGAAGACCAGCTTGGCGCGCTGTTCGTTGGAAAAGATCACCGGCGGCGTGTACTCGGCCTGGGTCGCGATGAAGCTGATCGTCGCGGGAATGGCCGCGCCGCAACCGTCGCAAGACACCTGCACCGGCTGTCCGAGCGCGAGCGTCGCGATCTCGGCCTGCGGCACGAAGAAGCGCGCCTTCACCGCCGCCGCGGGCAACAGCGAGACGACGGGTTGCCCGGCGCCGACCCACTCGCCTTCGCGGAAGTAGGTTTCGGCCACGCGCGCGCTTGCCGGCGCATCGACGGTCGTCTGCGCTTCGCGCCAGCGGCTTTGCGCCAGCACGCTGACGGCCGCCCGCGCCTGCGCCGACGCGGCAGCTCGCTCGTCGGCGCGCGCCGGCAGGTGCGCGACGCGCAGCGACGCCTCGAGTTCAAGCACGCGCGCCTGGGTCTGGGCCGCGGTGGTCCGCGCCTCGTCCAGTGTCGATGGCGAGATGAAGCCCTGCGTCACCAGGCCCTGCCGGCGCGCGAGCTCGCTCGCCGCCAGCCTGGCCTGGGTCCGCGCCTGGGCGAGCTGCGCCTCGATCACCTCGATCTCGTCCTTGCGCCGGCCCTTGGCGGTATCGGCTGCCTGCGCACGGGCGGCCTCGAGCCGGGCGGCGGACTCCTGCGTCGCAGCCTGCTCGTTCGTCGCTTCGAGTGCGAACAGCGGCGCTCCCGCAACCACCGTCTGCCCGCGCTGCGCGTCCAGGCGCGTCAGGGTGCCGGCGAGCGCCGGCGCCACGTACACAAACTCGCCCTCGGCATAGCCAGACCAGCCCTCGGGTGGCTTCGGGCTGCAGGCCGAGAGCACAGCAGTCGCCAGGACGGCGAATGCGCCAGGACGCGCGCGCCCGGGTCTGCGCCGCAGTCGCGCCGAGTGTGGTGGAGGAGATGTCAGAGGCATCGTGCAACTCGCTATCTACAGGCCGGCGGGTGCGGGCAGCTTACCCGCAGCGCCACAAGGGGTCGGCAAACCAGTGGACAATGCTGCCATGAGCGACCGAGTGATCCCTCTCGCCGATCAGCGCTACGCGGCCGCGGTGCCGCACGTGCCCGTTCACGTCGCTGCACCCGACGGCCTGCTGTCGGATCGCCTCGGCCGCCCGCTGCGCGACCTGCGCATCTCGGTGACCGACCGCTGCAACTTCCGCTGCAGCTACTGCATGCCGAAGGAAGTGTTCGACAAGAAGTACAGCTTCCTGCCGCACAGCTCCCTGCTGAGCTTCGAGGAGATCACGCGCACGGCCAGGCTGTTCGTCGCCCATGGCGTGCGCAAGATCCGGCTCACTGGGGGCGAGCCGCTGCTGCGCAAGGACGTCGAGGCGCTAGTCGCCCAGCTCAGCGAGCTGCGAACGCCGGGCGGCGAGCCGCTGGACCTGACGCTGACGACCAACGGCTCGCTGCTCGCACGCAAGGCGCAGGCGCTCAAGGACGCCGGCCTGCGGCGCGTGACGGTCAGCCTCGACGCGCTCGACGACGCGATCTTCCGGCGCATGAACGACGTCGACTTTCCGGTCGCCGACGTGCTGCGCAGCATCGACGAAGCGATGCGCGTCGGGCTGGGCCCGATCAAGGTCAACATGGTCGTCAAGCGCGGCACCAACGAGCACGAGATCGTGCCGATGGCGCGCCACTTCCGCGGCAGCGGCATCGTGCTGCGTTTCATCGAGTACATGGACGTCGGCGCGAGCAACGGCTGGCGCATGGACGAGGTGCTGCCGTCGGCGCAGGTGATCGAACGCGTGAGCGCGGTGTTTCCGCTCGAGCCCGCCCTGGCACATGTCGAGGGCGAAACGGCCGAACGCTGGCGCTACGTTTCGGCCCGCGCCGAAGGTCAGGGCGAGATCGGCGTCATCTCGAGCGTCACGCAGGCGTTCTGCCGCAACTGCAACCGGGCCCGGCTCTCGACCGAGGGCAAGCTCTTCCTGTGCCTGTTCGCGACCCAAGGCCACGACCTGCGTGCGCTGATCCGCGGCGGCTACAGCGACGCGCAGATCGCCGCCGCGATCGGCCTCGTCTGGCAGGGGCGTGCCGACCGCTACTCGGAGCAGCGTGGCGCCATCGCACCCGCGGCCGCGCCGGCCGACACCACGCAGCGTCGCGTCGAGATGCACTACATCGGTGGCTGAAGCCGTGCGCTGGTTCTCGCTTGCCGCGCGCAGCCGCCTACTGCGGGGCACCGTAGCCGCGGTTGTGCTGCCATGGATCGCCGGCGAGTGCGTCAAGCGTTGGCAGCAAGCCGCGATGCCGCTCGACCCGATGCGCAGCGAGATGCTGGTCGACTTCATCGTCGCCGGCACGGTCGTGACGGCGCTGATCTTCGTGCTGACGGTCGCGGTCGGCTGCTGGGTCACCGCCGTGATGAAGGGGCCGCGCTTCAGCGCCGATTCGTTCCCGGTGGACTCGCCGCGTGATTGAGCGCGACGACATCACCGGGGTCGTCCTCGCCGGCGGCCGCGGCAGCCGCATGGGCGGCGTCGACAAGGGCCTGCAGAACCACCACGGACTGCCGCTAGCCCTGCACGCCGTGCTGCGCCTCGCACCGCAGGTCGGCAGCGTGATGATCAACGCCAACCGCAACCTCGGCGCCTACGAGGCGATGGGCGTGCCGGTCTGGCCCGACACACTGCCCGACTACGCCGGACCGCTGGCGGGCTTCCTCACCGGGCTCGAGCACTGCGAGACACCCTACGTCGCGACCGTGCCGTGCGATTCGCCGTTGTTCCCGGACGACCTCGTGCGGCGCCTGGCCGAGGCACTCGATTCCGCGGGCGCCGAGCTGGCGATGGCCTGCACGCCCGGAGTCGGAGCGTTGCAGGCGCAGCCGGTGTTCTGCCTGATGAAGGCGACGCTGCTCGAAAGCCTGGTCCAATTCACCCACGGCGGTGGGCGCAAGATCGATCGCTGGACGGCCCAGCATGCCTGCGCCAACGTGCCCTTCGACGACGAGCGCGCGTTCTTCAACGCCAACACGCTGGACCAGTTGCGCCAACTGCAGGGATTGATGGCGATCGTCTGACCGCCGCGACTTCCCGGCGCATCGACTCAATTGCCACGCCATGCCCAGTCTGCAAGACATCGCCGCCCAGATCAGCGGCTACGACCCGAACGCGCTGCCGGTCGAGCGTGCGCAGGAGTTCATTGCCAAACTCGTGCCGCGCGTCGAGGCGGTCGAGATGCTGCCACTGCGCTCGGCGCTGGGGCGCGTACTGGCGCGCGACATGGTGTCGCCGTTCAGCGTGCCGGCGCACGACAACTCGGCGATGGACGGCTACGCGCTGCGCGGCGCCGAGCTCGCGCCGGACGCGCCGACGCGGCTTGCGCTGGCGGGTACGGGCCTCGCCGGCCAGCCGTTCGCGGGCGATGTGCCACCGGGCGCCTGCGTGCGCATCACGACCGGCGCGCTGATGCCGGCCGGGCTCGACACCGTGGTGCCGCAGGAATTCGTCGCGCTCGCCGGCGACGTCGTGACCGTGCCGCCCGGCGTCGTGCGCAAGGGCGAGAACCGCCGCCTGGCCGGAGAAGACCTGGCCGCGGGCAGCGCCGCGCTGGCCGCAGGGCGCGTGCTGCGCCCAGCCGATCTCGGCCTCATCGCCTCGCTCGGCGTGGCCGAGGTGCCGGTGCGGCGACGCCTTCGCGTCGCCTTCTTCTCCACTGGCGACGAGCTGCGCTCTATCGGCGAGCCGCTGCCCGCAGGCTGCGTCTACGACAGCAACCGCTACACGCTGTGGGGAATGCTGCAGCGGCTCAATGTCGAACTGCTCGACATGGGCGTGGTGCGCGACGAACCGGCCGCGCTCGAAGCTGCGTTTCGCGAAGCGGCCGGGTCGGCCGACGCGGTGATCACGTCCGGCGGCGTCAGCGTCGGCGAGGCCGACTACACGAAGCGGATCATGGCGCAGCTCGGCGAGGTGCTGTTCTGGCGCATAGCGATGCGGCCGGGGCGGCCGATGGCTATCGGTCGAATCGGCGCCCTGCCGGGTGCCGAGGGACGAATCGGGATCGGCGGAGGCGAGAAGCAGGCGATCCTGTTCGGGCTGCCCGGTAACCCGGTCGCGGTGATGGTCACCTTCTACGCCTTCGTTCGCGATGCGCTGCTGGCGATGAGCGGGGCGACGGTCGAGGCGCTGCCGATGCTGCGCGCGGCGTGCACCGAAGCGATCCGCAAGAAGCCGGGCCGCACCGAATACCAGCGCGGCATAGTCAGCTGCGGCGCCGACGGCCAGTGGCAGGTCGCTATCACAGGCTCGCAGGGCTCGGGCATCTTGCGCAGCATGAGCGTGGCCAACGGGCTCGTCGTGCTACGCCACGAACAAGGCAACGTGGCCGCCGGCGAAATGGTCGATGTGCTGCCGTTCGACGGATTGATTTGAGCGCTCGACCGCGTCCCCGGGGCGGACGAACCGAACTGCGTTTGGCGACCTGCTGCCATGGCGTGCTGCGGTCGGCCAATGCCTATCGCTTCAGCCGTTGAAGCGCTGCGACCGGAGGCATCCGGGCATTATCCCCAATAGACCGAACCCGCGCGCCGGGTCATCGTCGGGTCGATCTCACCGAAGAGGAAGCAGACATCATGAGCGTTGACTTCACGAAGCTTCAAGGGCACTGCAGACGGGTTGCGCTGGGGTTGGCCGTCGCGACCGGCGTCGCTTTGTCGGGCCCGGTGCTGGCGCAGGGCAAGGTGCTGAGATTCGTCCCCGAGGCCGACCTGCGCAGCCTCGACCCGATCTGGACCACCGCCTACATCACGCGCAACCATGGCTACATGGTCTACGACGTGCTGTTCGCCACCGACGCGAACTTCCATGTCCAGCCGCAGATGGTCGACAAGTGGGAGGTCAGCAAGGACAACCTGAGCTACACCTTCACGCTGCGCGATGGCCTGAAGTTCCACGATGGCGCTCCCGTGCGCTCGGCGGATTGCATCGCCTCGGTCGAGCGCTGGGCCAAGCGAGACGTCTTCGGCCAGCGTCTCGGCGAGTTGACGGAATCGTGGACGGCGGTCAACGACAAGACCTTCCGCCTCAAGCTCAAGAAGCCCTTTCCGTACGTGCTGGAGGCGCTAGGCAAGCCGTCGTCGAACGTGCCGTTCATCATGCCCGAGCGCGTCGCCAAGACCGACGCCTTCACCGCGATCACCGATGCCACCGGCTCGGGCCCGTTCAAGTTCGTCAAGGAACAATGGGTTCCCGGCAACAAGGTGGTCTACGTGAAGAACACCGACTACGTGCCGCGCAGGGAAGCACCGTCCTGGGGCGCCGGCGGCAAGGTGGTGAAGGTCGATCGCGTCGAGTGGATCTACATCCCCGACTCGGCCACCGCGGCTGCCGCGCTTAACACCGGCGAGGTGGACTGGTGGCAGCAACTGCCGGTGGACCTGGTGCCGATCGTTGCGAAGAACAAGGACATCAAGGTCGAGAGCGTCGATCCACTGGGCTCGATCGGCATGCTGCGCTTCAACCACCTGCAGCCCCCGTTCAACAACGTCAAGATGCGGCAGGCAGTGCTGGCGATCGTGGACCAGAACGACTATGCGATGGCGATTGCCGGCGACATGAAGAACGGCAAGCCGTGCGCGTCGTACTTCACCTGCGGCACGCCGATGGCCAGCACGGCGGGCTCGGAAGCGCTCACCGGCAAGCGCGACTTCGAGCGCGCCAAGGCGCTGGTCAAGGAGGCCGGCTACAAGGGCGAGAAGATCGTGCTGATGTCGGCGACCGACCAGCCGATCGTCAACTCGCAGGCGCTGGTCACGCAGGAGCTGCTGCGCAAGATCGGCCTCAACGTCGAACTCGCCGCCAGCGACTGGGGCACGATGATCACGCGCCGCTCGTCGAAGGAGCCGGTCGAAAAGGGCGGCTGGAGCATCTTCCACACCTGGTTCGTCGGACCGGACATCACCACCCCGGCGCTGAATTCAGCGCTGCGCGGCGCGGGCGAGAAGTCGTGGTTCGGCTGGCCCACCGACGCCAAGCTCGAGGAACTTCGCGACGCGTGGTTCGACGCGCCAACCGTCGCCGAGCAGAAGAAGATCGCCGAGGAGATGCAGCGGCGTGCTTTTGAGACCGTGCCCTACGTCCCCACCGCGCAGTTCATCATCCCGACGGCGTATCGCTCCAACCTGTCCGGTGTCATCAACTCGCCGGTGACCTTCCTCTGGAACGTCGAGAAGAAGTAGCCCCGGTCGCCGTGCGGCCGCCCCTGCCATCGCGATCGCACGCGGCGCGGGGCTGGCTCCTGCGGGAACGCGCCGCGTTCGCGCACCGGCTTGCGACCCGATGCTGAGATACCTCCTGAAGCGCCTGCTCGCCACCATTCCGGTGATGGGCGTGGTGGCGCTGTTCGTCTTCTCGCTGCTGTACCTCAGCCCGGGCGACCCGGCCGCGGTGATCGCGGGTGACATCGCGACCGAAGCCGACATCGCGCGCATCCGCGCCCAGCTCGGACTTGACCAACCCTATCTGGTGCGCTTCGGTGGCTGGCTGTGGGCGCTGGCGCACGGCGACCTCGGCACCTCGATCTTCACCTCGTTGCCGGTGGCGACACTGATCGGCCAGCGCGTCGAGCCGACGCTGGCGCTGACGCTGTGCACGATGATCGTCGCGGTCGCCCTGGCGGTGCCGCTGGGCGTGCTCGCGGCAGCGCGCGCCGGCGGCTGGCTCGACCGCATCGTGATGGCTGTCTCGGTGCTCGGCTTCTCGGTGCCCGTATTCGTGATCGCCTACGGGCTGATCCTGCTCTTCGCGGTGCATCTGGAGTGGTTGCCGGTGCAGGGCTACCGGTCTTGGCACGACGGCTTCGGCCCTTTCATCAGCCACATGATCCTGCCCAGCGTCGCGCTCGGGATCGTCTACATGGCGCTGATCGCACGCATCACGCGCGCCACCATGCTCGACGTGCTGGCGCAGGACTACGTGCGCACCGCTACCGCCAAGGGGCTGGCGCCGCACACGATGCTGATCCGCCATGCGCTGAAGAACGCCGCCGTGCCCATCGTCACGGTGATCGGCATCGGCGTGGCGCTGCTGATTGGCGGCGTCGTGGTGACCGAGACCGTGTTCGCGATCCCCGGCCTCGGCCGGCTGACGGTCGACGCGATCCTGCGCCGCGACTACCCCATCATCCAGGGCGTGACGCTGCTGTTCTCGGCGGTGTACGTACTGGTCAACCTGCTGGTCGACCTCAGCTATTCGCTGTTCGACCCGCGCATCCGGTACTGATGTGACGGCAAGCGCGAGCCCCACGCCTCGATCGGTGTCGCCGATCTGGCTGCGCTTCAAGGATGCCTTGCGCCGCCACCCGACGGCGATCGCGGGCGCCGTCGTGCTGTCGCTGATGGTCGGCGTCGCGCTCTTCGCGCCCTGGCTCGGAACGACCGACCCGCTCGCGCTGTCGCCGATCCGGCGCCTGAAACCCCCCTCGGCCGAGTACTGGTTCGGCACCGACATGATCGGCCGAGACGTCTACAGCCGCGTCGTCTATGGCACGCGGGTGTCGCTGTCGGTGGGCGTGGCGGTGGCGCTGCTGGCGAGCGTGATCGGCTTGTCCATCGGCCTGGTGACGGGCTACCTGAGGTGGCTCGACGCCGTGATGATGCGCGTGATGGACGGGCTGATGTCGATTCCGTCGGTGCTGCTGGCGATCGCGCTGATCTCGCTCACCAAGGCGAGCCTGGGCAACGTCATCGTCGCCATCGCCATCACCGAGGTGCCGCGCGTGGTACGCCTGGTGCGCTCGCTGGTGCTGACGCTGCGCGAGCAACCCTACGTCGAGGCGGCGATCGCCTCGGGCACCCGGCTGCCGGCGATCCTGCTGCGCCACATCCTGCCCAACACGGTCGCGCCGCTGCTGGTGCAGGCCACCTACATCTGCGCCTCGGCGATGATCACCGAGGCCATCCTGTCGTTCATCGGCGCCGGCACGCCGCCCAACATCCCGAGCTGGGGCAACATCATGGCCGAGGCGCGCAGCCTGATCCAGATCGCGGGAACCATCCTTCTCTTCCCCGGGCTGTTTCTCTCGGTCACCGTGCTGTCGGTCAACCTGCTCGGCGACGGCATGCGCGACGCGCTCGACCCCCGTCTGGCACGCCGGATGTAAACATGAGACTCTTCCCGCCGACGATGAGCCAAAGGGCCGAGCGCCGGGCCGCTCCCGAGCCGGGCTGCGCCAGCCGCAAGACGCGGCTTGCACTCCGGCCGTCGTCACCCGCGCCGGCGGGCATGGAGCCGCGGCCGTCGTTTGCCTCGGGGGATCGATCGGCGTCCTCGCCGAGCGAGGGGCGCACATGACTCCGCTGTTGCGCGTCGACGGCCTGAAGACGCACTTCCACACCCGCGACGGCGTGGTGCGGGCGGTCGACGGCGTGAGCTTCGACGTGATGCCCGGCGAGACGCTGGCGATCGTCGGCGAATCGGGCTGCGGCAAGAGCGTCACCGCGATGTCGATCCTGCGCCTGCTGCCGATGCCGCCGGCGCGCATTGCCGCGGGGCGAATCGAGTTCGAAGGCCGCAACCTGCTCGAGCTCGCCGAGCCGCAGATGCGCGAGGTGCGCGGGAACCTGATCTCGATGATCTTCCAGGAGCCGATGACCTCGCTCAACCCGGTGCTGACGATCGGCCGCCAGATCGGCGAAGTGCTGGAACTGCACCGCGGACTGTCGCCGCGCGAGGCACTCGCGCAGGCCATTGTTGGGCTGCGCAAGGTGCAGATCCCCGAGCCCCAACGGCGCGTGCGGCAGTACCCGCACGAGCTCTCCGGGGGCATGCGCCAGCGCGTGATGATCGCGATGGCGCTGGCATGCGGCCCACGCCTGCTGATCGCCGACGAACCGACGACTGCGCTGGACGTCACGATCCAGGCCCAGATCCTCGAGCTGATGCGCAAGCTCGGCGCCGAGACCGGCGCCTCGATCATCCTGATCACGCACGACCTCGGCGTCGTTGCCGAGATGGCGCAGCGCGTGGTCGTGATGTACGCCGGGCGCAAGGTCGAGGAAGCCGGCGTCGAGGCACTTTTCGCGCACCCGCGCCACCCCTACACGCGCGGGCTGCTCGGCTCGATGCCGCATCTTGGCGGATCGCTGGACGGTGACGCTGACGCCGCGAAGCCGCGCCTGGTCGAGATTGCGGGCATGGTGCCTTCGCTGAAGGAAGATCTGCCCGGTTGCCTGTTCGCGCCGCGCTGCCCGGACGCCAGCGAGCGCTGCCGCAGCGAGCCGCCGACCCTGCAGGCGCACGCAGCGGGCCATTGGGCAGCTTGCTGGCATCCCATCGCCGAACCCAGGCCGGCGCCGACGGCGCTGAGCGCATGACATGGCAGGCGACTTGAGCGACCCGCTGCTCGACGTGCAGGGCCTGCGCAAGCACTACGCAACCGCGCAGGGCTGGCTCGGCCGCAGCGGCGGCAAGGTACTGGCGGTCGACGGTGTCAGCTTCGCCATTGCCAGCGGCGAAACGCTGGGCTTGGTCGGCGAGTCCGGCTGCGGCAAGTCCACCACCGGCAAGCTGATCCTGCGCCTGCAGGACCCCACCGCGGGACGCATCCTGTGGCGTGGCCAGCCGATCGAGGCCTTGAGCCAGGCGCAGATGCGGCCGGTGCGGCGCGAACTGCAGGCGGTGTTCCAGGACCCCTATTCGTCGCTCAACCCGCGCATCCGTGCCGCCGACATCGTGGCCGAGCCGCTGCGCAACTACGAGGCCTTGTCGGACGCGGCGGCGCACGAGCGAGTGGCACAGTTGTTCGAGCGCGTCGGGCTGCGTGCGGAGCAGATGGTCAAGTACCCGTTCGAATTCTCCGGCGGCCAGCGTCAGCGGCTAGGAATCGCGCGCGCGCTGTCGGTGGGGCCCAGGCTGATCGTCTGCGACGAGCCGGTATCGGCGCTCGACGTCTCGGTGCAGGCGCAGGTCATCAACCTGCTGATGGACCTGCAGCGCGAATTGCACCTGTCCTACCTGTTCATCGCGCACGACCTCGCGGTGGTCGAGCACATCAGTCACCGCGTAGCGGTGATGTACCTCGGGAAGATCGTTGAGATCGCACCCAAGAAGGCAATCTTCACGCGTCCGCTGCACCCCTACACCGAGGCCCTGCTCGACGCCGTGCCGGTGCCCGACCCGACAGTGCGCAAGCTGCGCCGGGTGCTCGCCGGCGATGTTCCGAGCCCGATGAACCCGCCTCCTGGGTGCCGCTTCCACACCCGTTGCCCGATCGCCGAGGAACGCTGCCGGCGCGACGAACCGCCACTGCAGCAGGTGCAACCGGGGCAATGGGTGTCCTGCCATCTGCGGCAACCGACCAAGCCGGCGTTGAAGGAACAGGCCGCGGCGTAAGCAATCAAACCCGACGAACCGAGCCCCGCACCTAGGGCGCGTGGGCATCACGTACAGACTCTTCCAGCTCGGCGAAGGCCTCCTCGACGTACGTACCCAGGCGCCGCAGATTGGGCAGTTCGTCCGTCGCGATCAAGCCGAAGAACAGCTCGCCGGCATAGCTGAACAAGGTGATGTTGACCAGATTGCTCGGTGGCAGCGTGCTGATCGGGTGCATCTCTTCCATCCGCGCGCCCTTCATGTAGAGGTGCACCTTCGGGCCCGGAACGTTCGAGACCAGCGTGTTGCCCATCGGCGGCAGCGTATTGCTCAGCTTGAGCATCTCCGCGATCTGCGCCACCAGCCCGGTGACGATCGTGTACGACTCGATCGCTTCGGGAACGACGCTGTCGATCATCGTGCGAACGTTGCGCAGCGAAAAGCCGATGTTGCGCAACCTCACGTAGGGGTCGTCGGTCGGCGGCGACAGCTCGACCTGGACGATGCCGATCTTGTTGCCTGCCGTCCTTTCGCCTTCCTGGCGCAGGTTGACCGGCATCTGGATCGTGATCGGGCGCTCGAGCTCGACGCCCTGATCGGCGAGGTAGCGGCGCAGCGCGCCGTCCAGGCAGGTCAGCGCGACGTGGTTGACGGTGGAGCGCGTGCGCTTGCGGATCCGGTCGACGCGTTCCATCGCGACGCTGGCGGTCGCGAACTGGCGGCCCGCGGTCACCTGTCCGGTCAACGGTGTCCTGGCGCTGGAGACGAAGGGCAGCGCGATCGCGTTCTTCGTCAGCCGCACGCTCTCGAGCAGCAGCATCGCTGCCAGGCGGCCGATGCCGAGGAAACGAAGGCTGGCACCCGTCACCTCCTTCCACACCGACTGCATCAACGCGGGGGCGCGCTTGCTGCGCTCCTTGGCGTAGCCGCCGTGCTCGATCGTCCACAACGGCGTCAGCGCCAGATCGTCGGGCGACTTCGACAGGCCTTCGGCCGTCCAGCGCGCCATCGTCACGCCGTCGGCATAGGCATGGTGGATCTTCTGGTACAGCGCAAAGCGCCCCTCGGCCAGACCGTCGATCACGTGCACCTCCCACAGCGGGCGCGTGCGGTCGAGCATGGGCTCGTGCAGCTTGGCGACGAAGGCGTAGAGCGCCTGCCTATCGTTGCGCCTGGAAGGAAGCCGGTGATAGAAGACGTGCTGCGCAAGGTCGACCGCGTCGGCCTCGCGCCAGCGCGGCAGCGCGCTGAGCGAGAAGTCGATGACGCGATTGAACGGCGGCTTGACGTCGGTGAACGTCAGCAGTTCTCGGCACAGGTTCTTCGCAAATGCTGCGGTCGACTTCGCCGGCCGCTTGCAGATCAGCAAGCCGGCCACATGCTTGGGGCTCGCTTCGGTCTCGGCAATGAAGAATGCAAGGTCGAGCAGGGACAGTGTGCTCATCGGGATTCCTGAGTGGGGTGTCGGGTGGCGAGATTCTGCGCCGTCTCGGCCTGCCCTTGACGTCCCTGGCGGCGCAGCAATATGGCCGACGACCTCGTGGCTGTCCCCCAGTACCGGGCGCGCCGATTCGCCCCGCGTCAGTGCGGGGCGATGAAGGGCGGGGCTTGAATTCGGTGCCGATCGCGGCGAGCCAGGCGCGATTGCCTGCGTCCAATTCCGCTCGCACCTCGGCAAGGGCGCCCTGGCGTTTGTCCAGCTCGGCTTGCATCAACTGCAGTTCGCCGTGCCCCAGGTGCCCGGCCGGCAGCGTGTTCTCGAACGCGTCTGCAGCCTTCATGAATTGCACCTTCAGCGCCGCGTCGTCGTGCTTCAGCGCTCCCAGCCAGGCCTGGTGAGTCTCGCAGCGCAGCGTTGCCGGGTTTGTCGACCCCAGAGCCGCGGCGTCGATCGCGCGCGCCTGCGCAAGAAGTTCTAGCGCCTTGTCGCCATCCCCAGGCCGGGCCCGAATGCGCAGCGCCCTGGCCTGCGCTTGCAGCCGATCGGCATACGCGGTGTTCGCGGCGAACCCTTCAATGTGTTGCGAATGACCGGCCGCAACAGCGAAGGTATTCAGCGCCGGTTCGATCTCGCTGTCCTGCAGCAGCAACTCGCCGAGAAGGCGGCGCGCGATCTCGCGGTTCCAGAACGGCTCGGGGTACTTCGTGTCCATGAACGCGAGACCCTCGCGAAGCAGCGGCAAGCCTTCCCGTGGGCGAACAGCGATCTTCAGTAGCTTTGCGAGCGTGAGTTGCTGCAGGCTCACGACATCGTCGTCGATGGCTTGCCGCGACAGAGCGAACTCGAGGTTCGCCCGCTCGACCGCGATGGCCTGCTCGTACCGGCCCTGTTCGGCCAGGCTCTGCGCCCACAGAGCGCGTGCCTTGATCGTGCGGTCGTACCGCGGACCGACGTGTCTGTCCTTCTCGGGTACGAGAACCGAGAGTTCCTGCCCCGCGGTCTCGAACTCGCGCAGGTTGTAGCGCACGCGTGCGAGCTTGTAGCGGTCGGCCATCCGGTCGGTCAGTTCGTAGGCGCCGACGCCGTCGCCGTCGCGAAGCACAAGGATGAATTCGTTCCGCGCCTGCGCGAACGAACCAGACACCATCCGCGCGTTGCCGAGGACGCTGCGCGCCTTGAGCGTCTGCGCGTCGACGAGTTCGACGCAGGCGATCGTCGGCCGTCGCAGGCGAGCACGCACGGCCGAATGCGTCAGCAGGTACACCTCGCCCGGTGCACCCAGAACCGTCATCGTCGACAGCAGCGTGTTGCGCGTGACACACGCCAGCCTTTCCCCGCCCCGCGCGTCAGGCCTGCTGCGCTGCGTGGCGCCTGCAGGCGCCCGGGGCCGCCGTCTTCGCATGGCCAGGGGCAGTCCAGGTAGCCCGACGCAGTCATCCCGCGCGGCGACGCCTGCGCAGGACGACGCCGACCGCCGCGAGCGCTCGCCAGGCCGGCGAGCGTCGCCAGCACAGGCGTCCGGTAGGTCGGGATCCAGTAGTTCACGAAGCTGTTGATGACGACCTGGCGCACCGGGTTGTAGCCCTCTGGCATCGGCAGTACGCCGTGCGACTTGGCATAGGCATCGTAGTCGGCCTGCATCGCCTTGAACGCCGCCGGCATCTTCGCCTGCAGGTCATCGGTCTCGCCGGGGTCGGTCGCGATGTCATAGAGATGCCACTGCCCGTCGCCGAGCGGCGGGCTGTCTTGGACGAGTTTGAGGTCGCCCTTGAACAGCGCCTTGTTGCCCGAGAGCTCGTAGCCTTTCGTCTCGTCTGGACCGTACACGCGCTGCGCCTTGCCGGTGAGCACGGGCACCAGGCTGTGCCCGGTCAGCGGCTCGATCGGCCTGCCACCGTAGCTGATTCCCGGCGGCGCGACACCGGCCAGGTCGAGCAGCGTCGGCGCGATGTCGGTGACGTGCGCCAGGCTGCGCTGGATCTCGCCCCGCGCCATGCCCGGAACGCCGGCAATGATCAGCGGCACGCGAATGCCGCCTTCGCCGGCGTAGAACTTGTACATGTTCAGCGGCGACGCGGCAGCGCTGGCCCAGCTCGAGCCCATGATGCTGAACGCGCCCTGGGCGCCGAGCTGGTCAATGTCTTGCGTGTATTGCGTCGCGAGCCAGAGTTTGGCCTCGGCGTAGTCGCTGCCTTCGGGACCATTGTCGGAAAGGAAGACGAACACCGTGTTGTCGTACTCGCCAGTCTCCTTCAAGTGCGCGATCAGCCTGCCGACGTGGAAGTCCATCGCGTCGGCCATCGCGGCGTAGACCTCCATCCGGCGTGCCTGGTAGCGCTTGTCCTTCGCCGCCAGCGCATCCCAGTTCTCGGTCGTCTTCATCGTCATCATCGGCGTATTCGCCGGGATCAGGCCGATCTCGGCGGCCTTGTCGCGGCGCGCGTTGCGCAGCGCGGTCCAGCCCGCGTCGTAGCGGCCCTTGTACTTCGCGATGAATTCGCGCGGCGCCTGCACCGGCGCGTGATTGGCCTGGAACGCGACGTAGGCGAAGAACGGCTTGCCGCTCTGCGCGCCCGCGTCGATGAACTCGATCGCGCGGTCGACGAAGTACTGCGACGAGTAGTACTCGGCGGGCATGAGCGCTGGCTTGCCGTCCTCGAACCAGTCGACCTTGGCCGAATGCGGCAGGTAGCGCTGCGCCGGAACCCAGTTGTCCGAGCCGCTGTCGCCCTGCACGATCGAGCGGTCGAAGCCGCGTGCGGGCGGCAGGTTGCGCGGCTCCTTGCCGACATGCCACTTTCCGCTGGCGTAGGTGCGGTAGCCGCCGTCGCGCAAAAGCGTCGCCACGGTGACGACGCGGTCGTTCAGGACGCTCAGATAGCCGGGCTTTCCCAGGTGCTCCTGCGGCATCGTCTCGCGCATGTTGCCGACGCCGGCGAGGTGGTTGTCGACGCCGGTCAGCAGCATCGCGCGCGTCGGCGAACACGACGCGCTGACGTGGAAGTTCGAGAATCGCACGCCCTCGCGTGCCAGCGCATCGAGATGAGGCGTCGAGATCTCGCTGCCGTACGCGCCGAAGTCGCTGAACCCCCAGTCGTCGGCGACAAGGACGACGATGTTTGGCCGCGCCTTGACGGCGGCGATGGCCGGCGCGCAGCCCAAGAGGCCCAGCGCGAGGATCGCGAAGATTCGCCTCACGCCATCATCCGCGCGCTTACGCCCGGGCTTCGTTGTCTGCCAGCGGCTTCCAGTGCAGCAGTCCGAACAGCAGCGTCAACAGCACGCTGATCGCCAGCGCTGCGCGGTACGAGCGCACATGCCTGAACGCGAAGACGAGCTCGAGCGCGTGGATGATCAGCAACGCCGCGGCCACTGCCGGGGCCCAGCCCAGAGTGCCAGCGGGCAACGCGCCCGCCATGCTCGCCAGCGCGAGCGCGTAGATGGCGACACACGCCGCTTTCAGCGCGAAGTTCAGCATTGGAGTCCTTCGATCGGGATGTCGCGACGCGTTCGGCGAAGCCAAGGCTTGCCACGGAACGAAAGGCGCCCAACTGCAGCGGCCATTGCTCGTCCGAGACCAACGCCCTGGCGCCGCTTGCGCAAAGTCGCGTACACCCGCGGCGCCTTCGCATCATCGACCGCGCGCCTCACAGGAAGGCCTCGACGCCGCGGTTGGCCAGTGCATCGGCGCGCTCGTTGCCCGCGTCGCCCGAGTGCCCCTTGACCCAGCGCCAGTGCACCGCGTGCATCGTGCGCAGTGCGTCGAGCCGTTGCCACAGCTCGGCGTTCTTCACCGGCTTCCTGTCCGCGGTCTTCCATCCGCGCTGCTTCCAGGCGTGGATCCACTCGGTGATGCCCTTGCGCACGTACTCGCTGTCGGTATGGATCGTCACGTCGCAGGTGCGCTTGAGCGACGCCAGGGCCTCGATCACCGCGGTGAGTTCCATCCGGTTGTTGGTCGTGAGCTTCTCGCCCCCGCACAGCTCCTTCTCGTGCCCGCCGGTGGCGAGCCACGCGCCCCAGCCGCCCGGGCCGGGGTTGCCCTTGCAGGCGCCATCGGTGTAGACCGTCACGTGCGGCCGCCTGATCTCCGCGCGTGCCGCCGGCGCTACCTGTGCGGTCATGTCAAGTCCCTTTGGCTGTTGCCGACCGCCACCTGAGCGGCCTTGGGCAACGGTTGCTGCTCCCGCACCATCCCGACCAACCGCATGCCTCGCACGCGCTTGACAGCAACCACCGAGTACACCGCACCCAACACCGGCCACCAGCGGTCACCGGCGCGCTCGAGCCAACCCCAGCGCGACAGCCACCGCGCCGACGTGAACGGCGGGCGGTAGCAGCCGAAGCGCCCACCTTCGACCTCGAAGCTGAGCAGGTGCAGCCAGTCGCGCAGGCGCCGGTAGCTGATGAAGTCGCCCCCGCTCTGCACGTACGGAGGCCTCGAACTGCTCGGTGCGACGCGCCGGCGAAGCCTGCCGATCCATTGGCGCAGACCCCACAGGCTGGTCGGGTTGAAGCCGAGGATCACGACGCGGCCTTCCGGCCTTAGCACACGCTCGACTTCGCGCAGCGCGAGGTGGGCATCGCGCGCCAGTTCCAGCGTGTGCGGAAGCACGACCAGATCGAGGCTCTGGCCGTCCAGTGGCAGCGCGTCGAAGTCGCAGCGCAACACCGCTGCACAAGGCGTGCCTTCGGCCGCCGGCGTCGGCGCCGCCGCACATGCGTCGAGGGCGAGCCAGCGATGCGGCATCCGGTTGGCGCGCAGCGCGTCAAGTTCGGGCAGGCCGAGTTGCAGCGCGTGGAAACCGAAGATGTCGGCCACCGCCAGGTCGAGTTCGCGCTGTTCCCAGTCGAGCAGGTAGCGTCCGGCAGCCGACTGCAACCAGTGGGTGAAACCTATAATCGCGCCGGATTCGCTCATGAACTTGACTGCACTGCCTGCCTTCAGCGACAACTACGTCTGGATGCTCGACGACGGCCGCGAGGCGATCATCGTCGATCCCGGCGAGTCGACGCCGGTCGAAACTGCGCTCGACGAACGTGGCCTTGGTCTGGCGGGCATTCTAGTAACCCATCATCACGCCGATCATGTCGGCGGCGTCGACGCGCTGCGCCGCCGACTGAACGGCCCGGTCTACGGGCCTGCGAGAGAGCGGATTCCGGAGCCGTTCGTCCATCTGGACGAGGGCGACGAGGCAACACTGCTCGGCCTGCGCTTTCGCGTCATCGACGTCCCAGGCCACACAGCAGGCCATGTCGCTTACTTCACCGACGAGGCTGCCGGTTCGCCAATCCTCTTCTGCGGCGACACGCTCTTCTCCGGTGGCTGCGGCCGCCTGTTCGAGGGCACGCCGTCGCAGATGCACGATTCGCTCGCCAAGCTCGCCTCGCTGCCCGGCGACACACGCGTGTGCTGCGCACACGAGTACACGCTGGCAAACCTGAAGTTCGCACGCGCCGTCGAACCCGACAACCAGGCTTTGCTCGAGTACGAAACCTGGTGCCGGCGCGAGCGCGGGATGCTGCGTGCCACGCTGCCGAGCAGCATCGCGCGCGAGAGAGCCGTCAACCCCTTCATGCGCTGCGCTGAACCCGCCGTCGTGCACAGCGCGCGCGGCCAGGGCGCAACCGGCGATGCGCCGATCGAGGTGCTGGCCGCGCTTCGCCAATGGAAGAACACTTACCGATGACGGGCCGCCTGTGCGGCCTGCTCGCCGGCCTGATCCTGGCCGGTTGCGCCACGACCTCGACAAATCCCACGGCGTCGGCAGAGGCCAGCGCCACAGTGGGCACCGCTGCGGCCTCTGCAGAAGCCCCTGAGGCAGTCTCGCCGGCCGCTGCCCCGATGGCACAACCAGCGCAATTGGCAGCCGCGGAGCGCGCCGCGCGCGCAGTCGGCACGGGACTGGCCACCGACGACGAGTCGGTCCGGACCGACCTCTGGTTGCGCGTGCGCCGCGGGTTCGCGATTCCCGACCTTGACAACGCGCGGGTTCGCACCAGCGAACAGTGGTACGCGGCAAGGCCAGACTACGTCGCGCGGATGACCGAGCGCTCGAGCCGCTACATGTTCTACGTCGTCGACGAGATCGAGCGTCGCGGTATGCCGACCGAGCTGGCTCTGCTGCCCTACGTCGAGAGCGCGTTCAACCCGCAGGCTCTGTCGGTCGCGAGGGCGTCGGGCATGTGGCAGTTCATGGCCACCACCGGAAGGGACTTCGACCTCAAGCAAAACGTGTTTCGCGACGACCGGCGCGACGTACTCGCCTCGACCCGAGCTGCCCTCGACTACCTGTCGCGCCTCTATGCCCAGTTCGGCGACTGGCAGCTCGCGCTCGCGGCCTACAACTGGGGCGAAGGCAACGTCAAGCGCGCGATCGCCCGCAATCAGAAGGCCGGGCTGTCGACCGACTACGCGAGCCTGAAGATGCCCGAGGAGACGCGCAACTACGTGCCCAAACTACAGGCGGTAAAGAACATCGTCAGCGCGCCCGCCGCGTTCGGCCTCGCGCTGCCATCGCTGCCGAACCATCCGTACTTCCTCGGCGTACCGATCGAGCGCGACATCGACGTCGACCTCGCGGTGCGCCTCTCGGGCATCACTCTGGAAGAGTTCAAGACGCTCAACCCGCACATGAACAAGCCCGTGATCCTGGCAGCGGGCACGCCGCAGATCCTGCTGCCCTACGACGATGCCAACCGCTTCCTCCATGGCTTGGAGACGCATCGCGGCGCCACGGCGAGCTGGACCACCTGGGTCGCACCGAAGACACTCAAGCCGGCCGATGCTGCGAGGCAGGTCGGGATGAGCGAAGCCGCGCTGCGCGAGGTGAACCAGATCCCGCCGAAGATGCTGGTCAAGGCCGGCTCGACCCTGCTCGTGCCGCGTAGCCCCGCGCGCCAGACTGACGTGCCGCAGGTCGTCGCCGACAGCGCGACGATGGCCCTGACCCCGGATGCGCCGCCGCTGCGCAAGTTTGCCTTGAAGGCCGGCAAGAAGGACACCGTGGCGTCGGTCGCCCGCCGCTACCGCGTCAGCGCCGAGCAAGTGGCGCAGTGGAACCATGTCGGTGCCGGCGCGAGCTTCAAGGCCGGGCAGACGGTCGTCGTCTACGCGCCAGCGAAGACGCTCCACGTGGCTGCCAAGCCTGCGCCCAAGGTCAGCACGCGGGGCCGCCCGGTGGCCTCAGAGCGCGAGAGGGGATCCAATGCACCCGCGCCGGGGTGGCCAAGGGTGCTGGGGTAGGCGCGACGCGCGCCGCCCAGCCTCATGCCTGGCCAAGCGGCGCAACACCGCGCAGTGCCCTTGGCCACCCCGGCCCAGAGGGTGCGCCCCAAAGCGGGTGCATTAGATTCCCTCTCACGCTCTCAGCCGATGCGCCAATGCACGTCGCACTGTCAGAGCGCTAACCGAGCTCTGCAGCCCACCGAAGCGAGCTTGCGGTCTATGCCGGGCGGCTTACTTCGTGGCGCTGGCCGTCAGGCGAAGTTGGCTTCCGCGAAGCGCCAGTTGACGAGCGAGTTGAGGAAGGCCTCGACCCACTTCGGCCGCATGTTGCGGTAGTCGATGTAGTAGGCGTGCTCCCAGACGTCGATCGTCAGCAGCGGCTTGTCGCCGGTCGTCAGCGGCGTTCCGGCGGCGCCCATGTTGACGATGTCGACGCTGCCGTCGGCCTTCTTCACGAGCCAGGTCCAGCCGGAGCCGAAGTTTCCGACCGCGCTCTTCGTGAATACCTCCTTGAATGCCGCGTAGCTTCCCCACTTCGCGCCGATGGCCTTGGCCAGCGGGCCGCCAGGCTCGCCACCTCCGGACGGCTTCATGCAATTCCAGAAGAAGGTGTGGTTCCAGATCTGCGCCGCGTTGTTGTAGACGCCACCGGAGGACTTCCTGACGATTTCTTCCAGGCTCATCGTCTCGAATTCGGTCCCCTTCTGCAGGTTGTTCAGGTTCACCACGTAGGCGTTGTGGTGCTTGCCGTGGTGGTACTCGAGCGTTTCCTTGCTCAGGTGCGGCGCCAGCGCATCGAGGGCATACGGCAGGGCAGGCAGCGTGTGTTCCATGGGCATCCTCTGTTCGGGTGGGTGTGTGATCGTGGCATTGTAGGCAGCCCGCTTGACCCTGCCCGCGTCGCCGATTTCTACGTCTCGCCCCTCGGCTTCGGCCTCAGCGCCGCTCGCGCGGCGCGCGGTCGACGTCGAGCACGGTCGCGCTTAGGCGTCCGTCGGCGAGAGTCGCGAAGATGCGCTGCCCGGGTTCGACCTGTGCCGACGATGTCAGCGCGATACCTTGCGAATCGGTCAGCCACGCAAAGCCGCGCGCGAGTACCTGCCGCGGATCGAGCGCATCGAGGCGCGCCGCGAGCACCGCCAGCCGCTGCGCGTGCTGCGCCAGCAGCACCGCCAGCGCGTGCAGCGATCGCTCGACGCGCGCCGCCAGCGGCTCGACCATGCTGCCCCGCGCCTGGCGCGCCCGACCGAACTGCTCGCGCGGCAGGCGCAGACGCCCGCGATGCTCGCGCAACGCCTTGCCGCAGCGGTGCGACTGGCCGGCGCGGCCAGCTCGGC